>ERZ808051.241-NODE-241-length-70560-cov-10.203453_pt1 | contig 70560 bp, 44 predicted proteins | sample MGYA00380199_ERZ808051 | MGnify/ENA primary metagenome ERZ808051 (study PRJEB31490, sample SAMN06133391) | mouse gut metagenome | isolation source: J11 | host: mice | place: China: Chengdu | collected 2015-05 ... | reverse complement strand
GTGGATCAGAAGTTTTTGGACGAGATTGTTCACCTGCTGGGGCTGGAAGATAAACTGAAAAATATGCCGAACAATCTTTCCGGCGGCCAGCAGCAGCGTGTGGCGATTGCCCGCGCCTTGATTACCAAACCGGCTATTGTGCTGGCCGACGAGCCGACCGGCAATCTTGACAGTAAGACCAGTGCCGAGGTGCTGGGGCTTATCAAACGCACCAGCACAGAGTTCCGGCAAACCGTAGTGATGATTACCCACAACAATGATATTGCCCGCCTTGCAGATCAAATTGTCCGCATTGAGGATGGCAGGATCGTGGAGTAAGGAGGTGGCAAGCTATGACATGGCCTTTTGAGAATGATACCAGCGCCATTACAAAGAAGCTGGCAAAGAAAAGTTTGATAAGCGAGAAGCGTCGGAATCTGATGATAGTGATCGCCGTTGCGCTGGCGGCGTTTCTAATTTGCTTTACAGGAATTGTGGCTACCTCCCTGACACAAATGCAACGCAATCAGGTTGTTGATACTTATGAGGCGGTTTGGCTGGGCATAGAGGAAAACGACATTGAAACCCTGAAAGGACTGCCGGAGTTTGAATCTGTGGGTAGTTATTATGCACTCGGCGAGGAACTTTCGGAACAGGGCTATCATGCCTCTTATGTATATAATGACGCAGAAATGATGGAGATTGGGCACGACCAAATGATGTTGTTGGAGGGGAATCTGCCTCAAAAAGCAAATGAAGTTGTCGTGAGCAAATACTTTCTTTCCGCCTATGGAAATAATGCCAAAATCGGGGACACTGTGACCTTAGATACAGAGAGCTTTCATGGCGATTATATTGTTACCGGCATTATGGACAGCGTAAATGAAAAAGAGGTGAATACCTGTGCCATCATTCTTTCCAAGGCTGCCCTGACAGAATGGAATGGGTTTGACCCGGCTGGGTATCGCGCCTATGTCCATTTCAAAAACAGCGGCCAGTTGGACGAAGAACTGATGACCTCTTATTGCAGGGAGATTGCAGAGGAATATCAGCTTCCTATGCCAAAAATGAACAACAAATATTTTGCTTTTGCTTCTAAATCCTTTGCTTTTGCACCGATAGCTGGCGTGATTGCCATTGTTCTGATCGGTGGCTATATTGTGATCCAGAGTATTTTCCGTATCTCCATCAATGACAAAATCCAGAGCTACGGACAGCTTCGGACGATTGGTGCGACGCCAAAACAAGTCAAGCGGATTGTAAAGCGGGAGGGACGAAAACTCGGCAGTATTGGGATTGTGATAGGTACAGTGCTGGGCGTATGCGGCGGTTTTCTTCTGTTTTCCAAGGGATTTAACGCTGTTTCCTATGTCGCTATGGTTTCCTTGACACTCATAAGCTGCTGGTTTATGGTGTCTATTTCCATCTATAAGCCAGTAAAGATTGCGGCAGGGACTTCCCCTATTGAAGCCGTCCGTTTTACCCCGGTACAAAAGAACATCCGCAGCCGGAAAAAGAATATCAAGCTCAATCCTGTTTCAATGGGAATTGCGAATTTTAAGCGTGACCGAAAAAAGACCGTTGCTATTGTAACCTCATTGAGTTTGGGCGGAATTATTCTGCTTGTGGTATCTTCCATTGTATTAACGCGCTCCCCGGAAGCGCAGGCAAGGTCTTATTTTCCAGATGGAGACTATAAAATTTATTTGGATTCCGGCGAGGTGTCAAAAGAAAAAATTATGGCAGCAGGAAATCCACTGAATGAGGAATTAAAGCAGGAAATACTGGCTATTGATGGCATCACAGATGTAATTGTAAAAAGACAAGCAGTTAATACAACTTTTAAGACGGACATCAATCAGAACACTGGAAACTGTGATATGCTGACCGACCAGAATTATGCTAAGGTTGAGGCTGCATTGACGGAGGGAACGATGCCGACAGATTCTCATAGTATCGTAATTTCACGCTCGATTGTAGATTCTTATGAAGATATGGGAGTTGGTTCAACGGTCGAAATATCTTTCAGAGAGGGGCAGTCATCCGTTCCTGTTACTATATCAGGACTATTTGGAGCAGGCACATATACCGGGCATGGTAAATTACTTATTGATGGGGCTGTTGCATTTGCACCACAGGATTTGTTCCGTGAACTACACCCTGAAATTACCTCTTTTGACTATTCATGGAGTATTGTAAGTGATCCGAAGAAAGCGGACTATGTGGAAAGTGAATTAAAAAATATTGTAGCCAGCCATAGCAACCTTGCTTTAGACGAAGTGAGTACGCTGATTGAAGTTAAAAAGGCGGAAGATAGGGCAGCATTTGGGAGTATGGAGGTACTTTCATGGCTGGTATTCCTTTTTGGTGTTATCAATCTTATCAATACGACACTCTCTAACCAGATGTCCAGAAAGCAGGAAAACAGTGTTTTGCGTTCCATTGGCCTAACACAAAAACAGCTATGTAAAATGAACATCTGCGAGGGCCTGTGCTATGCGCTCTTTGCAACATTGGCGACGCTGATCGTTGGGCTTTCAGCTTCCATATTTGCTTGCAGAAAAATGAGTATTGCTATTTTTGCCGGAAAGGTAGTGCCCTACAAATTCCCGGTTTTGGAAATGGGTCTGTTCATTCTGGTGTTGTTCGGAATGGAGCTGATCTTGTCTGTATGGACAATCCGCAGACAGAAAAAGCAATCCCTGATTGAACAAATGCGGGCAATGGAATAAGAAAAACAAACACCACTGCGAATGAATATGCCAGGTTTTTGCTATCCATTGACAAAATATTTTGAAATGTCCGAACTTTGTAACAATTCAGCCTGTTTTTCTGTCGAAATCAAAGGCACCTCGGACATTTGTGCAACACTTGCAGTTTAGGAACTGTTTGAAAAAGCCAATGCTTCAATTGGGTGTTTCTCTCTGGCAGTATGCGAAAACTTATGTTATGATGGGGGTAAGTTAACCAATAAAGCTGTAACAAATCTTTATAGGAAGGAATCCTTTTGTTATGACTCAATGGAATTCGGAACATTCTTTGAAGTTCAAAGACCAAAGGACACAACATGCACAGGCTGTTTGATTTGTGGGCAGTGCAGTGGGCGACAGCGGGGATGAGAATGAAGAGGGCAAAAATATGGCAGAACAAAAAGTGACAATTAAAGATGTCGCAAGAGAGGCAGGGGTGTCGATTTCCACGGTTTCCAATGCATTGAATGGTGTGGATGTTCTCCGCCCGGATACCAGGAGGCATATTCTCGAGGTGGCGGAGCGCATGAACTATGTGCCCAATCTCAATGGCAGGAATCTGAAATCTCAATTCACAAAGGTGATCGGACTCTTTCTTACTTCAATAAAAGGAACATATTATAATGTTCTGGTAGACTCCGTCTATCAGGAGTGCAGGAAATATGGGTATGAGCTCAATATTTTTGTCAGCGAGCGGGCAGAGAATATGATGTCCAATATTCTTGGAAAACGGGTTGACGGAGCGATTATTCTGAATAAATTTATTAAAGAGAAAGAAACACTTTTGTTTCAGAAAACTCAGATACCGGTTGTTTTTATAGACAGGAAACAGCAGGGGGAGAAGATTACCAGCGTTGTCTTTGATTCGTATCATGAGGGCGAGATGGTGGCAGAATATTTGTTGGAATTAGGTCATCATACGTTTGCGTATGTGAACGGGGCATACGATAATTATGATAATATAAAACGGCTGGAGGGATTTCGTGCGGGGCTGGACAGGGCAGGAATGCTTTTACCGGAAGATTGTATCATAAATGGTGCGTTCGAAAAAGAGACGGCCTATCGCTCCATGAAACAGTTTATAAAACAATTTGCGCAATTAAAAAAAGAACTGCCGGAGGCTGTCTTTGCCGCAAATGATCTGAGTGCGATCGGTGCGGTTGAGGCGCTTATGGACAGCAAGATTCGTGTGCCGGAGCAGGTGAGTGTTGCAGGGTGTGACGACATCGAGATCGCGCGGCTGGTGAGGCCATCGATCACTACAGTACGGACTTCCTTTGAAAAACAGGGGATGCTGGCAGTAAAATACCTCATGGGGATGATTACAGGCGAAAAGAAAGGTTGTATTGATGTTCTGCAGGGAAAAATAATACCAAGAGATTCAACGTGTGTGAGAAGAAAGCCGATGGCTGGCGGGAATCTTTCAGAAACTGTACAAGAGTGATTAAAAGTTTCGGGTTTTTTGAGGAGACTGTACAATTTTTCAATTGCTGATTGTAAAAATGTTTTTATTGTGTTATGCTTATTCAAAAATAAAAACGTTTTTATTTTTGCTACAGTTCCATAATATCATGTTCGGAAACTGTTCAGGCTCTCATTCAAAATGAAAAGTGAGGTTAGGAAAATATGAGAAATCAGGAAATGAAAACAAGTCTTCGAAACGATCAGATATCATCGCTATGCAGAAGAGCAGCTGCGCAGGGCGCAGTTCTGCTGAAAAATGAAGACGCAGTGCTCCCGCTTTCTTCAAATGACAGAGCAGCGGTATTTGGGAGATGTCAGAAGGAGTACTACAGAAGCGGGACCGGATCGGGCGGTGCAGTGAATGTACGGTACACAACGAATCTGCTGGATGGGCTTAGGGATGCCGGCGTCCGGGTAAATGAAGAACTGGCAGCCTGCTATGAAAAGTGGATCGCGGCACATCCGTTTGACAACGGCGGGGGCGGATGGGCATGCGAGCCGTGGTGCCAGCAGGAGATGCCGTTGCCGCAGGAGCTTGCCGCAAAAGCCGCTGCCGTATCTGACAAGGCAGTTGTGGTGATCGGAAGAACTGCGGGTGAGGACAAGGACAATGCTGCCGAGGAGGGCAGCTATTACCTGACAAGGACAGAGACAGAAATGCTGGGCTGTGTGTGCAGTCATTTTAAAGACGTGATCGTGGTGCTGAATGTGGCGAATATCATCGATATGGGCTTTGTGCAGGACAGGCCGCAGATCAAGGCAGTGGTCTACGCATGGCAGGGCGGCATAGAGGGTGGAAACGGCATCGCGGATGTGCTCACCGGAAAAGAGGTATTTCAGGGAAAATTGACAGATACGATCGCGCGCAGGATCACAGATTATCCCGCTGATAAAAACCATGGCGGAAAGACAAAAAATGTATATCAGGAAGACATTTATGTCGGGTATCGGTATTTTGAATCCTTCGACAAGGAAGCTGTGCTCTATCCTTTTGGTTACGGACTTTCCTACACGGAGTTTTCGATATCTGACAGTGCTGTCAGGGTGAATGGCAGCGGTGCTGATATGACGTTCGTTTTCTGCTGCAAAGTGAAAAATACAGGGACACGGTACAGCGGGCGTGAGACTGTGCAGCTGTATGTGGAGGGACCGCAGGGCAGTATGGGAAGACCGGCACGGGAACTGATCGGTTTTGCAAAGACGGGAAAGCTTGGCTGCCTTGAGGCGGAAGAGATCCAGATTGAGATTCCTGCTTACAGGCTTGCTGCTTTCGATGACAGCGGTGTCAGCGGCTATCGGAATGCCTATGTGCTGGAGGCAGGCGTGTACCGCTTTTATGCAGGGAAAAATGTGCGGGATACGGAGGAAGTGCCGGTAAACGGAACCGATACCTGGCAGCTTGCGGAGACACTCCTGATTGTGCAGTGCGAAGAGGCAATGGCACCGACAGAGGAATTTGAGCGGATGCGCGCGTATGTAAGTGATGACGGCTCGCTGGCGGTAACATACGAACAGGTTCCGACACGCACGATCAATATCAAAGACAGGATCCTTTCCAGACTGCCGAGGCAGATTCCGTATACGGGCAGCAGGGGACTGTCATTAAAAGATGTGGCGGCAGGCAAATGCACGATGGAAATGTTTATTGCCCAGCTTTCCGCGGAAGATCTGGCTGCGATCGTGAGGGGGGAGGGCATGTGCAGTCTGAAAGTGACACCGGGGACAGCGGCGGCATTTGGCGGTGTTTCTGACAGTCTGCTTGGCTTTGGCATACCGGTAGGATGCTGTGCGGATGGACCTTCGGGAATCCGCATGGACAACGGCTCTTATGCCACGCAGGTTCCGATCGGCACGCTGCTTGCGTGCACGTGGGACGAGAATCTCCTGGAGGAATTGTTTGCATGTGTAGGAGATGAGTTGGTTCAGAATCAGGTTGACACGTTACTCGGACCTGGCATCAATATTCACAGGCACCCGCTCAACGGAAGAAACTTTGAGTACTTTTCGGAGGATCCCCTTGTGTCAGGTAAGATGGCTGCAGCCGTAGTGCGTGGGATTGGGAAAAAGGGGGTGCACGCCACGATCAAGCATTTTGCCTGCAATTCCCAGGAGACAGGGCGTCATGTCGTCAATGCGGTTGTCTCCCAGAGGGCGCTGCGGGAGATTTACCTGAAAGCGTTCGAGACTGCAGTGCGGGAGGGCAATGCACAGTCTGTGATGACATCCTACAATCCTGTCAACGGTTACTGGACAGCATCTGCATATGATCTAAATACAACGATACTGAGAAACGAATGGCGCTATGATGGCATTGTCATGACGGACTGGTGGGCTGGAATAAATGACGTTGTAGAGGGCGGTGAAAGTTCCCGGCAGCGCACGGCGGACATGGTCAGGGCACAGAATGACATTTATATGGTGGTCAATAATAACGGCGCGGAGATTAATTCTTGCGGCGATAATACGCTGGAGGCGCTCAATTCAGGGAGGCTTACAGTCGGAGAACTGCAGCGAAGTGCCATGAATATCTGCAGATTCCTGATCAGGACGCCTGCATTTGCGAGAGAAGGAAATGGCGTTGTCGAAATTCCGCTGATAAAAGCACTTGCCCCAGATGTACAGGTTGAGAATGCTTTAAATGATAACAGCAGAATTGTGTGGAATACTGCTGTGGAAACAGAGAAGCATTTTGCAGTAAAGGATGCAGGAGCGTATGATGTGATCGTGCGACTGATGTCTGAACAGACTGAACAGGCACAGTGTGTCTGCAAAGCGGTTCTGAATGGCGAGGAACTCGCGACATTTCAGACCAATGGCACAAGGGGGAGATGGATTCAGCAGAAACTCTTACGTGTGTGTCTGGAAACCGGGTACTATCAGATAGCGCTGCAGTTTCCAAAGCCAGGTATGGAGATCGATTACATGGAGTTTCGGGCGTGTGGCACCGGCGTCTGTGATGGATGACAGGGTAAATACCATGTTTTCCAATATCCGGGATGGAGTATGTTTCTTATCAGCAGGTACGTACAAGGTATGCCATGAACTGACAAAATCGTTGAGTAAATGATGAAAAACAACCCTCTCGCCGACACGGTTGAGAGGGTTGCGTGCGTCTATAGACATTTTCGCGAATGGGCTGAACCAATACACGACCTCATCATCTATGCCGTACCGCGGACGGTGTCTGGCCGTACTGCTTTTTAAATTCCTGATTAATTAAGACAATGAGTACAATCGCATTAAAAGTGAAGAATTATGCAGTGAACTGCAGAAAGCACAGCATATTCACGGAAATCGTTAAAATGTACAGGGAATACCAGGCGGAGATTATGTGCGGTATTCTTTCACAGAGTGGGAATGCGGCGGAAGCAGCGAAAATGTACCTGATGATGAAGAAGTAAGCAGAATGGCAAAAGATAATAAGAAATCAGGCAAAAAGAACTGGCAGATCGTGATATACAGACAGTACGGCTTGCCGAAAAACGAGGAACTGGCTTCTGGGTTGAATAGAAGTCAGTTCCTTTTTGAAATTTATAAGGAATTTATGTTATCCGGCATTTGTTGAAGATCCTTTTGCCATCCACGGCTGCGGTGATTGAGGCGTACAGTTATCCGGGAAATCCGCTGTTTATCCCTGACCATTAAGAGCCGTGACAATGCCAGGACGCCGGTGCAGTGGGACGATTCGCCGCAGGCGGGGTTTACCACAGGAATGCCCTGGATCGCAGTCAACCTCAACTATGTGGAGATCAATGTGAAGGGGATGACGATCAAGCCCTACGAGGCTTTTGTGCTGCGCCGTAAAATTTCATAAACGAGAAAAAGCTGTTGTTTTCATGAAGCTGCAGAGTATGAAAGCAGCAGTTTTTTTCGCTGCATGCGCTCGATTCAAACGCTATTGGCGGGAAAGTGATATGGTTTTTTGAGGTGTCCCCTTTGCTGACAGCAATTTTTATGATTGATGAAATCATCAGACATGGTATATTTGATGTTAGGAATTGCAGATACGAAGTTGCAGGGATCTGTGTCAGTTCTGTTTCTGCAGGTCTGGAGGGCAAATATTGGAGGGAAGCAGATGAATCGAAGGAAGAAAAAACTGGAAGCATGGAAATTTGCGGTCGGGGAGACGCAGGACTGTCTGGCGGCAGCAAAAACGGTGACGGTTCCGCACACATGGAATGTGGAGGAGGGGGTATATGAGTACGCGGGGAGCGGCTGGTACGCTTATCAGCTGACAATCCCCACGGTCTCCGAGGGAAACAGGTACTGGCTGGAGTTTGGCGCGGTGTATCATGACGCGTGGGTGTATGTGAATGGCATTCTGGCGGGAGAACATCTGCACTCGGGATATACGACATTTACGATCGAGATCACGGATCATATAAAGGCTGGCGACAATCAGATCGTGGTGCATGCCGACAACAGTTTCAGCGAGGAAATGCTTCCCTGCAAACGGAGTTTTGACTGGGCGAACGACGGCGGAAGTGCAGTGTGGGGACTTGATCTCATGCTTGACATCAGATCGAGCGCTCCGAGCTCTGAACAGTCGGATTGGAAAGTAAAGTGGCGGCTGTACAGTGCCGGAAATACCGAGCCGGCGGCAGGGGGAGAAGCGTCTGCAGGCGCCGGTGAGAATCAGATCGAGCGGCAGATTCTGGACAATATAACATACTGGCATTTTGATGCTCCTGTGCTCTATATGCTTGAGCTGGAATTGTGCTGCGGTGATGTTGTGCAGGACACCTGCAAAATGAGACTGGGTTTTCGCAAGATAGCGGTTTGCGCGGAGCGGCTATTCTTAAATGGGGAATCCGTCCGTCTGTGCGGGACAGAATGGATGCCCGGTTCAGATCCGCAGTACGGCATGGCAGAGCCGACAGAACAGCTCCATAAAATGCTGGGCATTTTGAAGAGGACAAATTGTGTGTACACCAGATTTCACTGGCAGCAGAGTGAGGAGGTCTACGAGTGGTGCGACGAGAATGGTATGCTCGTGCAGGAGGAGATACCGTTCTGGGGACCAGACCCGGAGGCGGCAGGGGAGACGCGGCGCGGGCGAGATTCTACCGCCTGATCGATTACGGCGAGCGGCATCTGGACGATGAGGTAAAGATCCAGTACTTTGCAGTTTCCCTGCCGGAGTTTCTGATCTTTGACGAGGATTATACGATGCGCAACCGCGCGCACTGCTATTATCTGATGGCGCTCGGCAATATGGGGCTTGGCGATTCGGATAAGGCTTCCGCATTTCTGGCGCGGGCGGCGGCAGTCGAGCCGTCCCATATGATGTGCAGGGTGTATCAGACACAGACGGCGGCGCAAACACTCCCTGTATCTCAGCATGGTCTTATGAAGCGCTGAACGGGAAGAAATCAAATGGTCTTTATCCGGAGAAACTATCTGGACATTGGATTCAGAAGAATTTGACACAGAGTATGATTTATGGCTTGAAACTATGGAAGCGGCTATGAAACGCTTAGATCAGGAGGGAGTATTTGATATCAATCAAGAGAGAGACGATGTTATTGTATTAGTAGAAGTTATGCCTCCTGGGTATACTAAGGAACTGTTAAGAAATTACTCATGACAATTACTTGTCTAAATGTCGATCTGCGGCATTAGAAAATCTTGATATTAAGGCATAGCCCTTTATGCCTTTGCCTCCTATGCCTTCGATTTTCTTCTTTGCAGAGCGGTTAGAAGAAGCGGCAGAGAATGACTGAATTTCTGAAATGTCACAAAATTGTGACATTTCAAGGGTGAAAAACCAGCAGTCCGTGACATTTCTGTGAGAATTGGCTGTTATGATAGCGGCATCACAGAAAGGATGGTGCTTACTATGAGCATTTTGCAAACAACTGATCTCAAAAAATACTACGGCACAGAGCCGAACATCACAAAGGCGCTGGATGGTGTGACCCTTTCCATTGAGCAGGGGGAATTTGTCGCCATTGTCGGGACCTCCGGCAGCGGCAAATCCACCCTGCTGAACATGATGGGCGGTCTGGACGTACCCACCTCCGGCAGCGTTCAGATCAGGGACAAAGAGCTGGCCGAGCTGAACGACGAGCGGCTTACCATCTTCCGCCGGCGCAACATCGGTTTTATCTTCCAGAATTACAATCTTGTCCCTGTCCTGAATGTCTATGAAAACATCGTCCTGCCCGTAGAGCTGGACGGCGATACGGTGGATAGAAATTTCATGGACGAAGTCGTGCACCTGCTGGTCCTGGAGGACAAGCTGAACAATATGCCGGGCAACCTGTCCGGGGGACAGCAGCAGCGTGTCGCTATCGCCCGCGCTCTCATTTCCAAACCCGCCATCGTCCTGGCTGACGAACCTACCGGCAATCTGGACAGCCGGACGAGCAGCGATGTGCTGGGTCTTTTGAAAGCATCCAGCAGCAAATTCCATCAGACGCTGGTGATGATAACCCATAACAACGAGATCGCCCAGCTTGCCGACCGCATTATCCGCATTGAGGACGGCAGGATTTTTGAATAAGGGGGGGGGGGCTGACGATGAATGACATTTTATTCGGCAACAACAACGGCACGGTAATCAAGAAGCTGTCAGGCCGCTACTTCAAGGCCGGCAAAAGCAGGAATATCATTGCGATTATCGCAATCGTTCTGACAACCATACTCTTTACCACCATCTTCACCCTTGGGTCTGGCCTGACGGACACCGTTCATGATCAGAACATTCGCAAGGCGGGCGGCGAGGGGCAGGCGGTATTGAATTATATCAGCGATGAAGTTTACAATGATGTAGTGGGAAATCCCCTGATTGACCGTATTGCCTATACAAAGGCGGTGTCCTACCGGCTGAAAAATCCGGGACTTAAGCGTTGGCGGTCTGACCTGTGGTATATGGATGACACCGCTCTGGAATTTGCCCGCTACACCCCAACGACAGGGCACCGGCCCGAAGCGGAAAATGAGATCATCGCAGACACAAAGACGCTGGACGCCCTGGGCATACCGGCGCAGATCGGGGAAACTGTTTCTCTGACCTATGAAGTAAAAGGGAAGTTATATACCACTGATTTCACCCTCTGCGGCTTTTGGGAAACGGACAGCTTGAGCAACATCGGACGGCTGATCGTGTCGAAAGCCTTTGTGGATGCCCATTCGGATATTTTGGCCTATACCTATCCTGTGGACAATGATTATTCCGGCGTTGTCTCCGCCTATGTGATGTTCAGAGGGAAAGGCGATATGGAAGCCCGGCTCCATCAGCTGCTTTCCGAAACCGGCTATACCTGCGACACGATGGGAGGCAGCAAGGAGGACAGCAATTATGTGATCGCCCGTGTCAGTCCGGCCTATCAGAGCGGCACATTAATGGACAACCCCGCCATGCTGCTTTCCGGCATCGTTGGCGCCCTGCTGATTATCGTAACAGGGTATTTGATTATCTACAACATTTTCCAGATTTCCGTCATTCAGGATATTCAGTCCTACGGACAGCTAAAAACGCTGGGGACAACAAAGCGGCAGATCAAGCAGCTTATCAACCGGCAGGCGCTCCGGCTGTCCCTGATTGGTATTCCTATCGGCCTGCTGGTAGGCTTCTTCATTGGCCGGGCTTTGGTGCCTTTCCTGATGAACGGAACGAGTTATACCGCGGATGCCGGGATTAAAGTAACGGTAAATCCTCTGATCTTCATTGGCTCCGTCGCTTTCGCTCTTTTCACTGTCTTTGTCAGCGTCCGCAAACCCGCGAAGATTGCCGGTACGGTTTCCGCAATCGAGGCCATCCGCTACACGGAAAATGATACGGCAGCGTTTGGAAAGCGCAGGGCCAAAGACAAAAAATCGACCCACGGCGCGAAGCTCCACTTTATGGCGCTGGCAAACCTGGGCCGCAACCGCAAGCGTACTGTGCTGGTGATCGTGTCCATGACATTGAGTTTGGTGCTGTTCAACACGGTATTCACCCTGTCTGGCGGCTTTGATATTGACAAGTATATTGCAAAATTTATGGATACAGACTTTGTGATCTCGAACGCGGACTTCTTCCAATACCAGGTTGAAAAAGGCGAACATGACCTGTCCGAGACCTTCATTGAAGCCGTCAGACAAAACGGCAGTTTTGAGGACGGCGGCAGGCTCTATTCCTCCTGGATGCTGGAAGAACCGTTTTCCACAGAACACAACGCCTTTTTCAGCTATAACAAAGACCAGAATGGAAATCCCTTTGTACGCCTGTATGGCGCGGACGATTTTCTGATAAACGGTATGGAAATCATAGAGGGAACCATCGACCTGGAAAAGCTGAAATCAGGAAAGTATATCCTGCTGAGCGTGGAGTGTAACGATGATGGAACGGTCATAGAGAACCCCAATATCGGCGTGGGCGATACAGTACGGATCAACCATCTGAAAGCAGAGGAACTTTCCACCACCATTACTGATAGCTATGACTTTATCATCATGGCAAAAGTCCGGGCCAACGAGAACACGGCCACCACCCGCAACACAGGCGAAGCTCGGTTCTATCTCCCGACAGAAATCTTCCTGCCGCTGTGTGATACCCCCCACCTGGTCAGTTTCCCCTTTGATGTGAAAGAGGGAACGGAAACGGAAATGGCAGAGTTTTTGAACAACTATATCGACAGTGTGGAGCCAAGTATGGATTTTGAATCCAAGGCGACCTATACCAGCTCCTTTGACGACCTTACTTCCCTTATCATCACCATCGGCGGGGCGTTGAGTATCATCATCGGAATTATCGGCATCGCAAACTTTGTCAACTCCATCCTGACAAGCGTTATCACCCGAAAAAAAGAATTTGCCATGCTGCAAAGCATTGGCATGACCGGCAGGCAGCTAAAGCGTATGCTCTCCTTTGAGGGGCTGTATTACGCGGTGGGAACGATCATCACATCAGCCGTCCTTGGCGTTCTGTTTTCTGTGGCAGTCGTAAGAGGAATTTCCAGCGGGATTTGGTTCTTCACCTATCGCTTTGTTATGTGGCCTATGCTGATGATTTACCCCTTTCTGATTCTCCTGACTGTGGCAATACCGGCGCTGCTGTACCGGCTAATTGCTAAAGTCAGCATCATAGAGCGGCTGCGGCAGTGATAAAAAAGCAAAGTATATGGAAATCATGTAGGCGTTTACAGATTCCGCTCCAGGAAAGACAGCATGTCAAGGCTCCACTGCCAGGCTGAATTGTCATAGGCAAGTCCGCAGCCGTGCCCCCCGGATGGATAGTAGCGGCATTCGTGTGTGATTCCCAGTTCTTTCAGCTTTGCCTCGAGCCTGTCTGTATTTTCGCAGGGAACGGTTCCGTCATCCCTGCATGCCCACGCAAATGTTGGCGGATAATCCGTGTGGATCAGGTTTTCAACAGAGAGTTCATGGCGCAGCGTCTCGTCGTCCTTTCCGATCAATGCCAGGGCACTGCCCTCATGTGCGATATCTTTCTCAAGGCTGATGACGGGGTAGCCCAGGACAACTGCATTTGGTCTGGCTTCCGGCATCAGTGTCCTGTAGAGTGCCGCTGTCGATGCGCACAGATGGCCTCCGGCTGAAAATCCGACGATGCCGATTCGGTCAGGATCAACGTGATATTTTGCGGCGTTATCCCTGACGTACCGGATCGTTTCCAACAGATCCAGCTGCGGCTCCGGATAGCGTGATGGCGCTATCTTGTAGCGGAGCATGAACGATACATATCCTCTCTTCTCGGCTACGATCTGAATGGGTGTACCCTCATTCTGAAAGCTGACAAACTCGTATCCGCCGCCGGGACAGATGATCAGTGCAGGTCCTGGCGGGGTATCTTCCGTCCGGGGCGGCGGTGTGATGACAAAGGACTGGTCCGGATCCAGCAGATCCGCGTCCTCACAGGGCTCCCAGGCATTCCAGTCACGCAGATGCAGGCATTGTCTTTTTCCCGATTGCAGATCCAGTACCAGATTTGCCATGTCGACGATCTGTTCCGTCAATCCCTGCAGGTTACCGCCCCACGGTGCCTGTCCCCTGAAAGCGGCAAGACGCAATGGCTGATCCCACGAATCCTCGGGAAAACAGTCGAGCTGCCCCTCCAGGAACAGGGAATGAAACCATTTTTTCATTCCCGGAACGGACATAATGTCGGTTAACGTATCAAAAGTTGAAAACATACATAGAACTCCCTTCCAATATGATTTATTGCCGGTTCTATTATATCGCAATGATGTTGCGGATGGAATAGAGTTTGATAAAAATTGTGTCAGAATTAGTTGGGGCGTGAGCAGTAACGGGATAGGTGCGTAGCCGCCTGCAACATTTTTGCAGGATAGCAGTTTTTGAGTAGCTTTTCACCCAGAGCGGGCATACAATGAAAAAGTATCGATATAAAGATCTGTAGGTTAGCACTATGTTTTGAGGAAAGGAAAGCGTTATGAAGACACAATACCGCAATGTATTTGCAGAGATCGGAATCGAGCAGGCGCAGATAAAAGCGCGTCTCGAGGAGATCAGAGATTTTTATTTTTATGGAAAAGAGGACGAGCGCGTCTACTATCCGGTGGGCGACGACATGGCGTACATCATGGACACGGGCAACAATGATGCCCGTACGGAGGGGATGTCATACGGCATGATGATCTGTGTGCAGCTCGACATGCACGAGGAGTTTGACCGGCTCTGGAAGTGGGCAAAGACGTATATGTGGATGGCGGACGGTTTCCACGAGGGGTATTTTGCGTGGTCCTGCGCGACGGACGGCACGAAAAATGCGGACAGCCCGGCACCGGACGGCGAGGAGTTCTTCGCGATGGCGCTCTTCTTCGCATCGAACAGATGGGGGGACGGGGAAGGTATTTTCAACTATTCCCACGAGGCGCGAGAGATCCTGCGGGCGTGTCTGCACAAAGGGGAGAACGGCAGGGCCGGCGTGCCGATGTGGAACAGGGACAATTATCAGATACTGTTCGTGCCGGGGGTCGATTTCACGGATCCGTCTTATCATCTGCCTCATTTTTATGAGCTGTTCGCGCTGTGGGCGTATGAGGAGGACAGGGCATTCTGGGAGCGTGCGGCGGTCGAGAGCCGTCGGTATCTGGCGAAGGCATGTCATGAGAAGACCGGATTTTCTGCGGAGTACGCCGAGTTTGACGGAAGCCCGTTTCGCAGGGAGCTGCCATGGACGCAGGATCGGCACGACTGGTTCTACAGTGACTCGTACCGCACGGTGGCAAATATCGGACTGGACTATGAGTGGTTCGGAAAGGATGAGGGACAGTGCCATGCGGCGCAGGCGATCCAGGCGTTTCTGCTTGAGGCCGGCAGAGAAGATACATACCACGTCTATGAGACAGACGGGAGCATAGCGCAGGAGCGGGCGCTCCACCCGGTGGCGATCCCGGCGACTGTGGCGATGTCGACGCTTGCTGCCACCACGGAGTGCAGCAGGGAGTGGGTGGAGCGTTTCTGGAAGATGCCCATGCGCACAGGCGAGCGGCGCTACTATGACAATTGCCTGTATTTCTTTGCCTTTCTGGCACTGAGCGGGAATTACAGGATCTGGTGATCGGGGTCATTGCAGGTCTTTCCTGAATCTTCCGGGCGTAGTGTCAGTGTTTTTGCGGAACTGGCGGCAGAAGTGTTCGATGTTTTTGTAGCCGCACTGTTCTGCGATCTCTGCGATGCTCTGCTCTGTGTATGCGAGCAGATCTTTTGCCTTGCGGAGACGAAAGTCGATCACGTCGTCCATACAGGATATACCAAACTGCTGTTTGTAGAGCAGCTGCAGATGCCCGGGGCTGATATGCAGCTGCTCTGCCATTTTGCGGATGGTCCACGGAAGCTCCGGGGTGTTGGATATCTGGCGGCGCAGCATCAGGAGGTCATGGTCGCGCGAGGACACGGCGTGGTGCAGTGCATCATCGCGCAGTTTCAGGAACAGGATGCGCAGCAGCTGGGCAATGACTGCGTTGTCATTGCCGTCTGACTGGTCTGTGCAGGCCTCCGCCCTGGCGTGGTTGCAGGAGCGGGAAGCGCCTGTCCACAGGGAGGTCTCCCAGGTGAGCAGCTGCATGAGGTTGTGGCAGTATTCCGGGTCAGAGATCGGAAAGGGGCGGTTGGTCTGGGGAAAGCTTTTCACGAAAGTCTCGTCCGACGAAAAGCGCACCCAGTCATCGCTGTAGCTGTCTGTGCTGGCGCTGTACCAGATAGGCGTGCGGGGCGTGTAGAGCATGGCGCAGTGTGCGGGGTACTCCTCCGTTGTGCCGCCGATGCGGAAGCGCGCGGGCGTGTGGGTGATCAGAAGAAGGTGGCAGTTGTAACCTTCTGTGATATCAAACACGAAATCGCCGGCGTGCTCGGCATCGTAACCGGTAAAATAGATGTAATTCATATAAACTCCTCCATAAAAAAGATCAAAGTGGAAGCGATGGCGATCCCATTGCTGAAAATGTGGGAGATCGTGCTGATCATGCAGTTGCCGGATTTGCGATAAACGATCGCATAGAGTACACTGTCGATGAAGATTCCAGCCACATCATAAAGCACAAGACCAGCGTCTCCTGGCGCAATGTGACCAGCCGCAAAGACAATGGACGATACCGCGGCGCAGAGCCAGAACGGGAATATTTTCATGGCTTTTCCGACGAAAAATCCGCGGAACGCGATCTCTTCGCCCCATGCTGCAAGGATCACCTGACCGATCAGCAGCGGTATCTTATTGAAGGACAGCATGGAACTTGTCCGTCCCAGCACGTGGGAGACAAAAGCTCCGCCGAAGATCAGATCTCCCACAATAAGTGTCGCGATAGCGCTCACCGTCGGCAGCAGCGTCCAGAGCATCACGCCCGGTTTCCGGATATCCGCAGGGATCGTACTGAAACGCAGTCCCGAATCAGCGTCCCGTGTTTTTGCAGCGGCTTCTGTGATGAAGAAGAACGCGATACCGACAAACACGCCGTACCCGGCGATCTGTGTCGACGGTATCACTTTTGTCATAGTCAGCAGGATCATTGTGGTCAGACCGGCGACTGTGAGGACAGTGCTCCGGTCTGTCTTCGTTAAACTACGCATGTTATCTTACCTCCTGTATTGCGAGTACCGCACCTGTGTATACCCGCTTTAAATATGTCGATATAAGTTTTTCGTCATACGTCAGCGCGTTGTTGGCAGTGATGCTGGCATATCCGTGAACGAACATCGCAAGTATCATAAAGATTTCTTTTGTCTGACTTATGTTCAGCTTTGTTTCTTCCTGCACGGCGGAGATAACAGGTACAAGTTCCGGGGAGCCGATCATTGCAAGGATCGTATTTTCAGCTATGAAACCCGATTGGAACAGAAAACGGAACAGATTCGGTTCTTCGACGGCAAAGCGGATGTAATTCAATCCGATCCCGGACAACACATCTTTCTGTGTTTTCGGAATGTGCATCAGATACTGCGTGTGGTAGTTGTCCGCTTTTTCATAAGCAGCCTTTTTTAAAGCTTCGATCGTCGCGAAATGGTACATAACGGGCTGTGTGGAACAGTTCAGCTGTTTTGATACGGTCCTTGCATTGATATTTTCTGAACCTGTCTGGCGGGCAACCTCAAATGCAGCGTCAACAACCATCTCTCTTGTGATTTTGGGTTTTGGTGGCATAGTTTATTCCTCCCGTTTTATTATTTAGGTTATATAACGATAATTATATATTAAATTGTGGCAGTGTTTTTGTCAATCTTTCCGAACAAAACTTTCGTGCATGGTCCTGTGATGCTTTCTGATCATTGGCGGACAATACATCGGAGGATAGATCAAAATTTAGTGAGTAAAAATCATTGTATCTGGCGCGGTTGTAAAATATAATGGTAATAGCTTTTTAGAGAGCATGTTTTTGGATCAATTAAGATCGCACAGACGATATGGAGGAGAGTATGCCAGAGGAAAAAAGAATTGCAGTGGACAGGGAGGCGGAAGCGTTTTTTCAGAATCATGTGGATTTCTGCATCGGTACGGGGCGCATGGGGCTTGCCCTGACACAGGAGTACCAGGATCAGCTGAAACTGGTGCAGGCGGAGATCGGATTTCAGCATATCAGGGGGCATGGCCTGTTCTGTGATGATATGGCGATATATCATGAATATGAGGAGAACGGTGTCAGAAAGACAGAGTACAATTATACATATCTGGATCGGGTAATGGATTTTTACAGGAGTGTGGGGCTGCGGCCTTTTCTGGAGCTGGGCTTCATGCCGGAGAAGCTTGCGCGCGGCACACAGACGGTCTTTTACTGGAAGGGAAATACGACCCCGCCGCGCGATTATGGGGTGTGGTGTGAGATGGTGCAGAGTCTGCTGCGCCACCTGATGAGCCGCTACGGTGCGCAGGAGGTTCTGACATGGCCGATCGAGGTGTGGAATGAGCCGAATCTGTGCGGTTTCTGGGAGAATGCGGACATGCAGGAGTATTTCCGGCTCTTCCACGAGACGTTTGACGCGGTCAAGGCGGTGGACAGCAGATTCCGCGTGGGCGGTCCCGCAGTCTGCGGCGGCACGGACGAGATCTGGATCCGCGCTTTCCTGGAGTACTGCAGGGAGCACGGCATCGCGGTGGATTTTGTGACCCGGCATCACTACACGATCGAACAGCCGGATTGCGCGGGGCACTATGACTATGTGAAGCTGATGGGCGCGGAGGAAGGGTTTGCCAATCTGAGGACTTCGCGGGATATCATTGATTCTTTTGAGGAGTACAGGGATCTGCCGATCCACATCACGGAGTTCAACACTTCCTACACGCCAAAGAGTGTGATTCACGACACAAACCTGAATGCGGCGTTCATCGCGCATCAGCTGTCGCGCCTCGGCGACGGGAACGCGTCGTACTCGTACTGGACATTCGGGGATGTGTTTGAGGAGCAGGGCGTGCCGTTCACACCGTTTCACGGCGGATTCGGGCTGGTGGCGGACGGCTGTATCCCCAAGCCGACTTTCTGGACGTTTGTGTTTTATAAGAAGCTGCAGCGCAGCGAGGGGACGTGCGTCTGCAAGGACGACGATGTAGTAGTGCTGAGAAAGCAGGACGGCGGCTATCTGGGCATAGGCTGGAATCCGGTGGAATCGGGCGCGGGGGAGGAGAAGCGCATCGTGCTCTCCCTGGCGGCGGACGCGGGTGCGTACAGCCTGCTGACGGAGACGGTGGACGAGGAGACCTGCAATCCGCTAAAAGTGTGGCATGATCTGGGGGAACCTGCGGATCTGACAGACGGACAGAAAAAGCTTCTGCAGCAGGCGGCACAGCCTTTTGTGCAAACGTGCAGGCTGGAGAGCGCGGGCGGATATGTGGAGATCACACTCGCGATGCGGCGAAATGCGGTTGTCTGTTTTGAGGTACAAAAAAGTGAGATACAGTCCGACCGCGGCTATGATTACGGGCGTGCGGTTTCCGCAGAGTGACGGGGATGCACAGACTGGCGGTACGCCATTCCGGAGCAGAGGAAAGATCGAGTAAGAGCGCAAGGTGATTTGAGGTGTGGGAGATAGTGTGTTGCAGAAAAAGAAAGCGTGGAAAAGTGCAGCGTTTCTGGCAGTGGGGGTGATGGCGGTCAGCAGCGCCTGCGCAGCGCCATCCGACAGTGGTGCGAAGACGGTGCAAAAGGAGGAAGCGGCGCCGTTGGATCAAAGTGGCGAAGCAGATGCAGAGGACGGGCAGCCAGAGATCCAGACAGCGGCAGTTTCAGAGGAGTTACAGGAGGAAGGGAAGGACATGGATATAAAAATGGATGTAAAAGAGTTAACGATAACGAAGGGCTACAAGGGCATAAATGACACGAATCCGCTGATGACGCAGCGGTTCGGCGCGGATCCGTATGCGATGGTTTACAAGGACAGGGTGTACATCTATATGACCGCGGACGCGTTTGAGTACGATTCGGTCAAGAGCGTCAAGGAGAACACATACAGCAAGATCCACCAGATCAACGTGATCTCGACGGATGATATGGTCAATTTTACAGATCACGGATCTGTGAACGCGGCCTCCGGCGAGGGCGTTGCGAAGTGGGCGAGAAATTCGTGGGCGCCTGCGGCGGCGTGGAAGGAGATTGACGGGAAAGACCAGTTTTTCCTCTATTTTGCGGACGCGGGCGGCGGGATCGGTGTCCTGCAGGCGGACTCGCCCACGGGACCGTTCCGGGATCCGCTGGGAAAGGGGCTGATCACCAGGGAGACACCAAACTGTGCGGACGTGCTCTGGCTGTTTGACCCGGCTGTGCTGGTGGATGACGACGGGAGAGCTTATCTGTATTTCGGCGGCGGTGTGCCGGAGGGAAAGGCTGCCGCTCCGGGCACGGGGAGAGTGGTCGAGCTTGGCGCCGACATGATCAGCATTGTCGGGGAGCCGCGGACGATCGACGTGCCCTATCTGTTTGAGGATTCGGGCATCCACAAGTCGGGCGGCAGGTATTACTATACTTACTGCACGAACTGGCAGGTTGACGAGGCGGGCACGGAACAGTACGGTTTTCACAACGGAGAGATTGCCTGCATGGTCAGCGACGCGCCGATGGGGCCGTTTGTGTACCGGGAGACGATCCTCAGAAATCCGGGCAGCGTATTCGGGCTGAGCGGCAACAATCATCACTGTGTGTTCAATTTTCAGGATCAGTGGTATATCGCGTACCACACGAGGGTTCTCGAGAAGGCGATGGGAGTGGAAAAGGGATACCGCTGTACGCATATCGATGCGTTTGAGATGCAGGATGACGGCACGATCGGAGAGATCCGGCAGACGCTGAGCGGCAGGGAGCAGATCCGGTACGTGGACGCCTGCCAGGAGAATCCGGCGGCATGCTTTGCGGTCATGGCGGGTGTGGACACGGTCGCGCAGGACAGGTCTGAACAGAATGCGGGCGGCGTCGATATGGTGCTGACAGACATTGACAGCGGTGATTTTATCAAAGTGGCAGGCGTGGATTTTGCGGGGCGGCAGCCACAGACTTTTGCGGCGTCGCTGCGGTGCGCACAGAACAGGACGGCTGACGGCGCGATACAGGTGCGCGCGGACAGTCCGGAGGGAGAACTGCTCGCGAGCCTTCCGGTGAGCGGTCTGACAGACAAACTGGAGTTTGCTGAGTGCGCGACACCGCTTCTGGCCTCCGTGCAGGGCGTCCATGACCTGTATCTGGTATTTGCGGGCGGTGGATACGAGGTGAAGAGCTGGCGTTTTTCCGAACAGGGAATTGCAGAGAGATAAGTAACGCAAGATATGAGTATCGATGCGCAAGTGGTAGGGAGTAATTGCGCAAAAAATATTGTATGCTTAAAAGTACAGTTTTAGGAAATGTCAACAACTCCTAAGACCAGAAAAAGCGAGGAGGCACATACGATGGAATTGGTTCGGAATAAGGAAAAGACAGCGGTGTACCGCAGGCGTGCGCAGGAGCTTGTCGCACAGATGACACTCGAGGAAAAAATCATGCAGACGATCTACCAGTCCCCGGCGATCGAGAGGCTAGGCATCAAGGCATACAATTGGTGGAATGAAGCGCTGCACGGTGTGGCGCGCGCGGGCACGGCGACGGTATTTCCGCAGGCTGTCGGTATGGCGGCAGCGTTTGACGAGGATCTGATGGAGCAGGTTGGCGATGCGGTCTCCACGGAGGCGCGGGCAAAATTTGCGATGCAGCAGGAGGGGGACGACAAGGATATCTACAAGGGACTTACGTTCTGGGCGCCCAATGTCAATATCTTCCGCGATCCGAGATGGGGGCGGGGACATGAGACTTTCGGCGAGGATCCCTATCTCACGAGCAGGCTCGGCGTGCGCTACATCATGGGACTGCAGGGGCATGATGAGAATTACCTGAAATCAGCGGCATGTGCAAAGCATTTCGCGGTGCACAGCGGTCCGGAGGATGTGCGTCACAGCTTTGACGCGCGAGTGAGCGAGCAGGATCTGAGGGAGACGTACCTTCCGGCATTCCAGGCGTGTGTGCAGGAGGCAGGCGTGGAGACCGTGATGGGCGCGTACAACCGCACAAACGGTGAGCCATGCTGCGGAAGCGGCCGTCTTCTGAAGGAGATCCTGAGACAGGAGTGGGGGTTTGAGGGTCATGTGACCTCGGACTGCTGGGCGGTCAAGGATTTCCACGAGTATCACGGTGTGACGGCGACGCCGGTGGAATCCGTCTCGCTCGCCATGAACAACGGGTGTGATCTGAACTGTGGCACGCTGTTCCTCTACTTGAAGCAGGCGGTCGAAGAGGGGATGGTGGACGAGAAGCGGATCGACGAGGCGGTGGTGAACCTGTTCACATCGCGCATGAAACTGGGCGTGTTTGACGAGAAGGGCGCGAACCCGTACGACAACATTCCCTATACGGTCGTGGATTCACCTGAGATGCGCAGGATGAATGAACAGGTGGCAGAGCGCTGTGTCGTCCTGCTCAAGAATGAGAATCAGACGCTTCCGCTGCAGAAGGATAAGATCCGCACCATCGGCGTGATCGGGCCGAACGCGGACAACCGCAGGGCGCTTGTCGGCAACTATGAGGGGACAGCGTCGCGCTACGTGACGGTGCTCGAGGGCATCCAGGACTATGTGGGCGACGATGTGCGCGTCCTCTATTCCGAGGGCTGTCATCTGTACAAGGACAGGACGAGCGGACTTGCGCAGGAGAACGACCGCGCTTCCGAGGTGCGCGGTGTCTGCAGGGAGAGCGATGTCGTGATCGCGGTGATGGGGCTGGATGCTTCGCTGGAGGGCGAGGAGGGCGATACCGGCAATGAGTACGGGAGCGGCGACAAGCCCAACCTGGATCTGCCGGGACTGCAGCGCGACATCTTAAAGATCGCGAAGGAGAGCGGAAAGCCTGTGATCTTAGTGCTTCTGACAGGGAGTGCGATGGCGGTGACGTGGGAGGATGAGAACCTTGACGCCATCGTGCAGGGATGGTATCCGGGCGCACAAGGCGGCGCGGCGATCGCGAGAATCTTGTTTGGCGATGCCAATCCGGAGGGAAAACTGCCGGTGACATTTTACCGCACTGCGGAGGAACTGCCGGCGTTCGAGGATTATTCCATGAAGGGCAGGACCTACCGCTATATGAAGCAGGATGCGCTGTACCCGTTTGGCTACGGGCTGTCGTACACGGACTATACCTACGCGGACGCGATGCTTGTGTCTGATGATATCCGCGGGGAGAAGGGGGTTGTCCTGCAGGCGCAGGTCACGAATGCCGGGGCAGTGGACGGGATCGAGACGGTTCAGGTCTATGTCGGTCTCGAGCGCGAGGACGCGCCGAACCCGCAGCTCAAAAAGATCGTGAAGGTGCCGCTCAAGGCGGGCGAAACGAAGAAGATCGAGGCGGTGCTGCCGAGAGAGGCGTTTATGCTCTATGACGAGAAGGGGGAGCATGTCCTGAATCCGGGAACGTATCATATTTATGTGGGCGGCTCGCAGCCGGATGCGCGGAGCCGGGAACTGACGAAAAAGGAAGTGTGTCATTTGCAGATCACTTTGGACTAGATTATTCGATCATTAATAGGGATAATTCATGCTGATGTAGCAGTCGGCACGGCACGGCACCTGATGTAGGGCAGACGCAAACGCTGCATCAGGTGCTTTTTATGCACAGCCCCGTGCAGAGGAAATATGCCGCTGTGCGGCGCACGGGGCGCGCGGCGAGCAGGGCATAGCGCTGCTCGATAGCACACGGTCACCCAGAGGAAGCATGTCAGCAGAGGCTGACGGGTGCCCGGCGCACGAGCAGTGGGGGAAGGGCATCTCCTCTGCTCGATAACACACGGGCACAGGCAGGGAGGAGAGATAGGAATGGTTCATAAAAGAAGGCTGGTTCGGAGACGGCTGGGCGCTGTTGCCGTGGCGGCAGTGATGATGGCGGCCGGGATCGTGCCAGGAGGAGGGAGTAGTATGGTTGAGGCGGCGCAGGAGGAAGGATATGCGGATGTCAGCGGATATGAGCACCTGGATGAGCTGTACGGGGATTATTTTCGGTTCGGGGCGGCGTGCGAGGCGATCAGCCATTGGCGTGATCCCAATAAAGAGATCGGAAATCCTTCGAAGGAGGAACTGATCAGCACTGTTTTTAACAGTATCACCTGCGGCAATGAGATGAAGCCGGCGTACAATTTTGATCCGGAGTCAGAATCGCTCGTCTCGTTCAACGCGGCGGCGAAGGAGATGCTCGACTGGGCGGTGGCGCACGATATGGGTGTGCGCGGGCATACGCTGCTCTGGCACAGCCAGGTCAACCCGGCGATCTTTGCGAAGGATTTCGAGGCATACGAGGACGGAAAGCTGACAAGATCGGATTCTGCAAAGCTGGATGAAGAATGTCTGGTGGATCGTGAGACGCTGCTTGCGCGGCTCAGGACGTACATATACGGCGTGATGGAGTACACCTATCAAAATGGATATGCCAGAAATATCTATGCGTGGGATGTGGTGAACGAGGCGGCGGACGAGAGCAATGAGGACGGTCTGCGCAGGAGCTACTGGTACAAGATCATCGGGCCGGACTACCTCTACTACGCTTTTCTGTATGCGAGGGAGGCGGAGACGATCTACGCGAAGCAGTATGCTGCAGATTACGGGCTGGACGCGGAGACGGACGACTTGTCAGAGATCATGCCGAAGCTTTTTTACAATGACTACAACGAATGGTTTGAGGACAGAAGCGACAAGATCGTGAAATTCCTGACACAGGACAAGTGGAACGAGAACCACGCGAAGGTGCAGAGCGACGTCATTGCGCCTGACGGGGACGGCACGATCTACGGGGACGGGCTGATCGACGGCATTGGCATGCAGGGGCATCTGAGCGACACCCAGGATATCGACCAGTACATGCGTGCGCTGCAGAAATACAGCGCGGCGGTGGACATGGTCCACATCACGGAGCTCGATGTGGGATGCAGCAGGACGGATGAGACGGCGTGGTATTACCAGGCGGAATTTTACTATGAATTTTTTGCGCGGCTGATCGAGGAGGTCGAGAGCGGGGCGAAGCTCACGTCCGTGACGGTCTGGGGACTGACGGACGACGCGTCGTGGCGCGTGGACGCCAACCCGCTCCTGTTTCATGGGAGTCTGGAGAGAAAGCCGGCGTTCGACGCGGTGGTGATGGCGGCGAAGGGAGAGGCGTTTGACATGACAGCTGCGGACACGCTGCCGGAGGCGGGCGATCTGCTGATCGACTTTGAACCGTATGTGGAGGCGGGCAAAGCAAAGAATATCGTGCTCAGGGAGGCAGGCATCCTCGGCCGCGGAACGGGACATCAGGCTGTGCTTGAGATCGAGCAGAAGGTGAACCACACGGAAGGCGCGCCGATCGGCTTTGCACTCAAGGTGTCGCGCAAGGAGCAGGATGCGAGCATGAAACTTGATGTGTCACGCTACGCCGGAAAGACGATCACGGTCACGATGCATGTCAGGACCGAGGACAGGATGATACGCATGGGACTGGATACAGGGGTTGACTCCGTGCTTGCGGAGGCGGATTCCGCTTCGGAATGGACACAGCTCTCAGCGGTGTGCGCGATACCGGAGGATATCCGTGCTGCGTACATCTTTGTCGAGACGGACGGGGCTGCGGATTTTTATGTAGATGACATCGCAGTCGTCTGCGGAGAGGACGGCGGCGAGCCGCTGTCTGAGGAGGCTGCGGAGGAAGAGCGCGCCACGGATATAGCGGGCGCCGCTATAGATGCTATAGATCAAGAGACAGAAGCAAAGACACAGACAGCCGGACAGGAGAAAAAGAGTAACAGGACAGCGGTTATAGCAGCTGCCGCTGTGGTGGTCTGTGCGGCGGCAGGGTTTGTGCTTCTCAGAAAGAAAAAATGATATAGAGCGAAAGGAAATGAAAATATTATGAAGATATTATGTTACACACGGCAGCCAAAGGAGGATATACTCTACGCAAACCGTCTGGCGTACAGCATGCATCTGGCATGGAAGTCGGAGACGGGAGAATATGTGCCCTTCCACCACAATGAGGGGATCTTGTACGCAAAGGCGGTGCAGGATGCAGACAGCGGTGTACTCCGCGCCAAAAGCCTGAAAAGTCCCTGGATATTCGCGGCGGGGGACGACACATACGGCATCGCAGCCGTGCGCACGGATCCGGACGGGCAGAGGGATCCGGAGAGCGAAGGCAGTATACTGATCTTTCGGACCAGTGACTTTGTACACTATGAGGAGATTGGGCTCTGGAAGGTTCAGGAGAAGGGATTTGTCAGTGAAGTCCGGTGCGCCTATGACGCGGAGAACAAAACGTGTCTGGTTTGTTGGCGGGGGGAGGACGGCATCTGGCTGGAGGGTCAGGGCGATCCCTTTGACACAGACGGAATCCTTGCGGGGACAGTGAGAAAGACGCAGGAGCCGCGTGTTGACAAGGAGGCATTTCCGGCGACTGGATCCGAGCAGCAGCCAGCCCTGCAGATCGAGGGGATCTGCCCGGGCAACGCGATCGAGATACCGGATGCAAAGGGTACATATCTTGTCAGGAAGCTGATGACACCTGTCTGCGAAAAGGTGACGCTCCTACCCCGCGCAGTGTGCGCGGGCAGGGAGGAACTGCTGCAGACAAGGGCAGCTGCGACGTACAGTGACGGCACTGTGGTGGAACGCAGGATCGACTGGGATCCGGACAGCCAGGGGACGACGGGGGAGGACGGCAGCAGGCTGCTCTGCGGACGCGTGCACCAGGAGCATTTTGAGGCGCCCTTTGCGGAAAATCGCGCGGATCCGTGCTGTATGTACTGGAACGGAAAATATTACTATATCGCGACAAACGATGCGGACGACAACAAGACGCTGTATATCCGCTGTGCAGATACCCTGGAAGGGATCATGGAGGCCCAGGAGGTGCTGATCCTCGACACGGTGACTTATCCGGAGATCGGCGGTCTTCTGTGGGCGCCTGAGTTTCATGAGATCGGCGGGAAGCTCTACCTGTTCCATGCAGCTACTTCGGGCGAGTTTTTCCGGGAGGAGTCCCACGTGATGAAATTGAGGGACGGAGGGGATCCGATGTGCAGGGAGGACTGGTCGGCACCGCAGCTGGTGGTGAGAAAGGACGGGACGCCGCTCTGCGAGGCAGGAAAAGTCATATCGCTGGACATGACGACGTTTGAATACCAGGGAGAAACCTTTGCCATGTGGTCACAGAGGCAGTTCCTGCCGGTCGATCAGGGAGCGTGGCTGTATCTGGCGCGGATCGATGAGCGCGAACCGTGGAAGCTGACCAGCGATCCGGTATGTATCGCAAAGCCGGAGTACGGCTGGGAAAACAATCACACGTTTGTGGTGGAGGGACCGTATGCGCTGGAGTACGACGGGCAGCTTATGGTGACGTACTCGGGTGCGGCGGTGGACGCCACGTACGCAGTCGGCATACTAAAGCCGGAGATGGGAAGCGATATTCTGAATCCCGCAAACTGGAGAAAAGGCAATTACCCGCTGCTGTCCTCCCGGAGTGCAGAAGGGCAGTACGGAACGGGGCACAATGCCTATCTGACGGATGAGAACGGGATCGTATGGAACTTTTATCATGCCAGGGCAGGGGTGGATGCGCCGCGGTCTTCCTTTGCGCGGCGGGTACATTTTGATGTGGACGGAGAACCGATGCTCGATGTGCTGGAGGAGCTGGATCTGCCGGCACATCTGCGGCGGGTGGAGGGAAGGCTCCAGTAATATTCGGATAAGCAGCATTGACTGAATGGAGATATAGAGAGATGGGAAAAGTGCGGGCAGAGGGAAAAAAACTGATATTTGAGCGCAAGGATGAGCTGACGGTCATCGAGCCGTACGGTGAGAACTGTCTCCGGTGCAGGAGTACCAGGAACGGGAAGATCATGGATGAGAACTGGACGGTGCTGCCGCCGGCGACGCCGGATCACTGTGTGATCGAGGGCGACGCGGAGAAGATGAAGATCTCAAACGGCATGATCAGCGCGGTCGTGGAGGCTGGAAATCCATGGTACGGCGGCGTTGTCACGTATTATAAAAAGGACGGCGGGGAAGAGAAGCAGCTGCTGCGCACGAAGTTTGAGGGGGATTACACGAACCGCAACCGGCATGTGGAGGGCGATCACTACCAGATCCAGATGATCTTTGAGGCAAACGAGGGCGAGCATTTTTACGGGATGGGACAGGAGCAGGAAGATCTGTTTGACAGAAAGGGCAGCACCTGCCAGATCGTCCACTACAACACCAAGTCCACACTGCCGGTGCTGTACTCTTCGCTCGGCTACGGGTTCTTCTGGAACAATCCGGCGCCCGGAAGATGCGAGACGACAAAAAACCACACGATGTTTGTGGCGGACAGCGCGTATCAGGCAGATTATTTCATCTATGTGGGAGAGACGCCGGCTGAGACGACAAAACTGTACTGCGACCTGACGGGGTACACACCGCAGTTTCCAAGGTGGGCAGCCGGTTTCTGGCAGTGCAAACTGAGATATGAGAGCCAGGAGGATCTGCTCGAGACGGCGCGGGAGTACAAAAGGCGCGGGATCCCGATCGATGTGATCGTCATCGACTTTTTCCACTGGACAGAGCAGGGAGAATGGAAGTTCGATCCGAAATACTGGCCGGATCCACAGGCGATGTGCCGGGAACTCGAGGAGATGGGCATCCGGCTGGTCGTGTCTGTCTGGCCGACGATCAACCCGTCGAGCGAGAACTATCAGACGATGAGCGAGGCGAACATGCTGGTGCGCACAGAGAACGGGCAGTTTGGTACGTTTGATTTTTATGGGCAGCAGACCTTTGTCGATGTGATGAATCCCGGCACGCGGAAGTTTGTCTGGAACAAGATCAAGGAGAACTATTATCAATACGGCATCCGGTCATTCTGGCTGGACGAGGTGGAGCCGGAAGTGCATCCGCAGCAGCCGGCACACTTGCGATATTATCTGGGAAATGGCGCCCAGGTAGCGCAGCTCTATCCTTTTTACTATGCGAAGATGATTTACGACGGATTGAAGGAGGCGGGGGAGACGGAGATCATCTCCCTGACGAGGGCGGCGTACCCCGGCAGCCAGCGGATGGGGGCACTGGTGTGGAACGGTGATATCATGTCCAGCTTCCGGAACCTGAAAATGAGCATCAAGAGCGGATTGTCGATGGGGATGTGCGGGATCCCGTGGTGGAACTCCGACATCGGAGGGTTTATCAACGGCGATATCGAGAGCGATTACTTCCGCGAGCTGATCGTGAGATGGTTCCAGTTCGGCGTCTTCTGCCCAGTGATGCGTCTGCACGGCGCCAGACTGCGCCCGTCCTACCACAAGATGCGCCATCCGGAGATCATCGAGCCGAGCGGCGGGGACAATGAGATATGGTGCTTTGGCGAGCGCAATTATCCGATCCTGAAGGAGCTGATCGAGCTGAGGGAGCGCCTCAGGGATTATACCTGCCAGTATATGGATATCGCAAGCGCCACGGGAGCGCCGATCATGCGCCCTATGTTCTGGGATTATCATCGGGATGCCACCTGCTATACGTTGGAGGATCAGTATATGTACGGGGAGGATATCCTGGTCGCGCCCATCTACGAGGAGGGTTGTACGCAGAGGCAGGTGTATCTTCCGGAGGGCAGATGGATTCCGGTGAAAGACTGTCGGATGAGCGTCATACCGGAGGCGGTGGACGGCAGAAAGTGGATTGACTGCAGTGCGCGCCTGGAGGAGTTCATCGTCTTTGTCAGGGAGGGAAGCAGTGTTCTGCAGTGCTTTCTGAAAGTATAAACTGCAGTCTCGGTAAGTATCGGACAGTAAGGAACTGTAGGAAAATAACCGATGCAACTTGCGCAGGATATTTCTTCGAGGTGAAATTGCTAAAGCAATTGTCAGAAAACGTAGGCGCAGCGGACTGTGGCGAGACTTTTTGATATGCACAATCGGAGAAACAGACAGGTCAGGATGCGTCAGTTAGTGTTCTACAGGTCCGAAGGTGTTGCGCAGCGTATCACTGTACAGTTCCGGATCAGTAACAGCACAAATTTAACGTAGGTATGGATATCAGAAAGTGGGATTAGATCGTATGAATACATTTACCATATTTGAGAACAACAAACTGACACAGCTCTATATTGAGAATGAGGCGCATGAGGGTGTAAAGCGGATCGGCGCGCGCGTAGCGTGCGACATCGGGCTTGTGACGGACATCGCGCCGGAGATCCTGACAGCGCCGCAGCAGTGCAAAAGCGACAGGGTTGTCATCTGTGCCACGCTCGGGAAAAGTCCGTTTCTCGAGATGCTTGAGGCGTCCGGCAGATGGAGCAGCGCGCAGATCCGGGGCAAGCGGGAAGTCTACCAGGTCCAGGTCGTGAGCGAGCCCTTTGCGGACATGGCATCCGTGAAGGAAGCGCTGGTGATCGCGGGCAGCGACAAGCGCGGGACGATCTACGGTATGTTCCGCCTGTCGGAGCTGTGCGGCGTGTCGCCGCTGATCTACTGGGGGGATGTGGTCCCGCAGAAGAAGGACACGGTGATCCTGCCGATCGGGGACGGGCTTGTGTCAAAGGAGCCGTCCGTGAGATACCGCGGTTTTTTTATCAACGACGAGTGGCCTGCCTTCGGGAACTGGTGCATGGAGACATTTGGCGGCGTCAACGCCAGAGCGTACGAGGAGATCTTTATCCTGCTGCTGCGTCTCAAGGGCAATTATCTCTGGCCCGCGATGTGGGATTCGGTCTTCTCGGAGGAGGGACCGGGGCTTGCGAGCGCAGAGCTTGCCGACATGTACGGCGTTGTCATGGGAACGTCGCACCACGAGCCGCTGTGCCGTGCGGGAGCGGAGTGGCAGCGGATCTATCAGCGGTACGGCACGGACAACACCTGGAGCTTTGTGTCAAACAGGGAGGCGATCACGGAATTCTGGAAGGATGGGATCCTGCGCAACAAATCGTTTGAGAATGTGATCACGATCGGTATGCGCGGCGAGAGCGATTCCATGCTGCTCCCGGAGGATGCGGGGCTTGCGGACAATGTGCAGGTCATCAAGGACGCCATCATGGCACAGCACGCACTGCTGCGCGAGTACATGGACAAGGACTTGAAGGATATCCCGCGCATGCTCGCCATCTACAAAGAGGTGGAAGATTATTATTACGGAGATGCGACCTGCGAGGGGCTGCGCGGATGGGAGGAGCTTGACGATGTGATCCTGCTGCTCTGCGAGGACAATTTCGGCAACACGAGAGGGCTGCCGAATGAGACGGACAGAAAACATCCCGGCGGCTACGGCATGTACTATCACTTTGATTACCACGGCGGACCGATCAGCTACGAGTGGCAGAACACGGCGCGCCTGACCAAGACGTGGGAGCAGATGACACAGGCTTACGAGTACGGTGTGCGCGAGCTCTGGATCGTCAATGTGGGAGATCTCAAGGGCGCGGAGTACCCGCTGTGCTATTTTATGGATCTGGCGTACGACTACGAGACGTACAGTCAGAAAAACAAGACCGAGGATTATGTGAAGACATGGATCGAGCAGCAGTTCGGAAGCCGCCTCGACAGGGAGGACAAACAGGATCTGCTGACGCTGCTGGACGGCTACACCAAGTGGAATTCGGCAAGGCATCCGGAGGCGATGTCGCCGGCGATCTACCATCCATGTCATTTCCGGGAGGGGGAGCGTGTCTGGAACGAGGTGCATGGTCTGATGGAGACGGCAAAGCGGCTGCGGGAGCATATGCCTGTGGAGTGCATGGCGGCGTATGGCAGCATGATCTATTATCCGGCGATGGCATCCCTCAACCTGATCCTGATGCACATCGAGGCGGGCTGGAATGCATTTTATGCAAAGCAGGGCAGCATGGGGGCAAACGCCTACGTCGCAAGCATCCGGTGGCGCGCGGTGAAGGATCGTCAGTATGTGCAGTCCTATCATGCGCTGGCGGAGGGCAAGTGGAACCATATGATGGACTCTGCGCACACAGGTTTCCGCAGCTGGGATGCCCACAACTGGACCTATCCGACGGTGCAGGAGGTGATCCCGCTTCCGATGGCGAAGATCATCGTCGGGTTCCGCGGCGGGGAGGCGTATCATCTGGGTGCGCACTGGCAGGACAGCCGTTATCCGGGCAACGACGATTTCACCAGACCGGACACCAGGGACGTGGTGATCGAGATCGGCAGCCGCGGGGATGTGGATTTCTCATACAGCATACAGTGTGACAGACCCTGGGTCTGCTTTGACGCGGTACAGGGAAATGTCGAGAGCCTGACAAAGGGCAGCGAAAGCGTTGTGGTGACTTGCGACAGGTCGAAGTTAAAGGGCAGGGAGCGCGCACTGGTCGAGATCGATGTCACGTTTTCAAATGGTGAGAAGACGGTCGGCAGGCTTGAGCTGATCGCGGATGAGGCTGTGAACGACTGCGCAGCGGGCACCTATATCGAGCGGCAGGGCTATATCGCCATGAACGCGGACGGCTTCACGGAACAAAAGGATGTGGGGGACGAGGGCTTCGCAGTCATCGAACACCTTGGCAGGATGGGTTCCGCGGTGAAGGCTTTTCCCGTCACGAAATCGTGGATCGACGCGGCGGAGGCGCCGTATCTGCGCTACATGTTTGCGGCGGAGAACGAGGGGGACTACATCATACGCTTTTATCTGCTGCCCAGGAATCCGGTCGAGAAGGGAAAGCGCATGTGTCTTGCCTTCTCGATCAACGGGGAGCGCAAAAAGACGCTCGACACCGTGTCGGATTCCTTCCATGCGGACTGTTCATGCGAGGAGTGGAACCGCGGTGTGCTCGACAATACCCGCGTGATCGAATCCGTCGTTCCTGTGAGAAAAGGAGAGAACCAGCTGTATTTCTACGCGGCGGACCCGGGCATCGTGCTCGAGCGGATCGTCCTGTACCCCGAGAACACCAGACTGCCGGAGTCCTATCTGGGGCCTGTCGAGAGCTGGCGGAAATAGAAGGCTGCCGCAAAGAGGCCTGGGCGAAAAGGATTGATTGAATATGATAAGGAGATAACGATTATGGGAGGACCAAAAGCACCGAAGGATCCGGAGAAGAAACGGCCCGGTTTTTATATCATGAGAAACAAGCAGGTCGCGGGATCTGCACAGCCGGATGGAACGGGGGTTCAGTTCATATACTTGAATGACGGGCGCATGTTATCGAGTGCCCGGATCGTGGGCGGCATCACGGACGAGGAGATGCTCGACCTGCTTGTGACGACGGAGGGATTCCGTCGTCTGGTGCACAGCATCGGCGTCAGCGTGGAGATGGATGGCGCGGACAAAAAGGCGGAGTTTGTGTTTCAGATGTACGGGAAATCCGATATGTACGGCTCGGGCACGACGCTTCGCATGGAGGTTCCGGCGGACGGTATGGAGTGTGTGCTGGATCTGTCGGACTGTGACTGGTCGGACGATGACGACATTCCGGGACAGATCCGCTTTGTGTTCGATGAGCCGCAGAAGGACGGCGCGGCGGCGCAGGCGCAGGTGGCAGTGAAGTTTTATCTGAACGACGGGTTCACTGCGCCGGAGCCGGAGGAGGAGGGACAGGTTGATTTTGCGTGCAGCGCGTATCAGGAAATGCTGAGAAGATCCCTGGTGCAGACAGGGAACAACGCGCGCTTGAAGGCTGCCATTGAGCGGACAAAGCGGGGGGAGGACACCACGATCGCCTTTATCGGCGGCTCGATCACACAGGGCGCGGGCGCGGTTCCCATCAACACGAAGTGCTATGCATGGCGGACCTTCGAGGGACTGTGCCGTCTTGCAGGAAAGGGCGTGGATGAGAACATCCACTATGTCAAGGCGGGCGTGGGCGGAACGCCTTCCGAGCTTGGCATGATCCGCTACGAGCGCGACGTGTGCAGGGACGGATCCGTGACGCCGGACATCGTGGTCGTGGAGTTCGCGGTGAACGACGAGGGGGATGAGACGAAGGGCGTCTGCTACGAATCGCTGGTCAGGAAGATCCTCGCGGCAAAGAACAAGCCCGCTGTCATACTGCTGTTTGCCGTGTTTGCCAATGACTGGAATCTGCAGGAGCGGCTCGGTGTCGTGGGTGAACGGTATCATCTGCCGATGGTCAGCACGCGGGACTGCGTGGTGGAGCAGTTTTACAGGAAGGCGGGCGAGGGCAAAGTCGTCACGAAGAACCAGTTCTTTTACGATTGTTTCCACCCGACAAATATCGGACATCAGATCATGTCGGACGGGCTGGTCTATCTGATGCAGGAGGTGGACAGCAGTCCGATGGACGAGGACACGCTCGATCTGGCGGCAGTTCCGGCTGTGATCGGCGACGCCTTTGAGCAGGTCTGGCTGTACGATCGGAACAGCCAGGAGGATACTGTGAAAATCGTGTCGCCCGGGGATTTTGCGGATACGGACGAGGAGCTGCAGGGTGTCGAGATGAACAGGGATCTGACACAGACCAAGGAGTTTCCCTATAATTGGAAGCACACAAAAGGCGCAGAACCTTTTGTCATGGAGATCTGCTGCACGGGTCTTTTGATGGTGAACAAAGATTCGGGTGCGCCGGACGCGGGCTGTGCACGGGTGTTTGTGGACGGTGAGGAAGTGCTTTTCGCGGATCCGAAGGTCAACGGCTGGACGCACTGCAATCCACTGATCTGCTTCCAGAACAGGGAGCGCAGGACATGGCGCGTCGAAGTCAGGATGCAGCCCGGAGACGAGGACAAAGAATTTACGATCCTTGGATTTGGCGTTGTGAGCTGATTGATACCGTTCCGCATTTTAATGAGGCGGGAGAAAATATTGTCATGGGGTATACAGAGGGGATTTGGGAATATGAAAAGAGGGAGAGATAAGGAGAAAAAAGAGGAGGAGAAAAATCCACTGCATGTGGAATACGGCGTGCTGCGCAATGTCAGATACATCTTGAAAAATATGGTGCGCGCGGACAGTCATATACTGCCGATTATTGTGATGGGGGTTGTCTGCGCGCCATTTATGCAGTATCTGTGGGGATTTCTTTCCAAGCTGATCGTGGACAGGATCACAGGAGTGAATGCAGGGGAGAGTCTTGCGGCTGTGATCTGTGTATTCTGCGCGGTCCGGCTTGTGACGGCGCTGATGCAGACCTATTACAACGGCAACTGGTGGCGTTATATCGGTGTGCGCATGAAGATGATACAGGAGAAGAATCTCAAGATCATGCGCATCGACTTTGAAAATCTCGAGGACAGCGATGTGATGGACTGCTGCCAGAAAGCAGAGCGTGCCGTGTCAAACAACAATTCTGGTCCGGAGGGAATGATGCATGAGATGGCAAACCTCCTGTGTAATCTGAGTGTGGCATTGGCAGGACTGTTCATACTGGGGGTTGTCAATCCGCTGCTTATCACGCTCGCGGTGGATTTCTGGCTGTTCAACCGCATCTCAAAGGCGGATAAGGAACAAGTGTGGGACGCGCTCTCCATGTGGTGGCGCAAGAACCGCTACATGGAGAACATCACGACGGATTTTGCTGCGGCAAAGGATATCCGCATGTTTGGGCTCACGGGGTGGCTGATGCACAAATACCGGGAGCTGATGGCGGAGCGTTATGAAAAAGAGCAGCTTCACCAGCGTATCTGGCAGCGGCAGCGGCTGATGACATGTATCACGATGCTCGTGAGTCAGGGATTGATCTACGCATGGCTGATCTATGCCGTGGTAACGGGCAGGATGACGCTCGGCGGCTTTACATTGTATGTTTCCTCCTATAATACTTTTGCCGGTGCGGTCTGGATGGTTATGCGCGGGATCGCGGAGCTGCTCGCAAGGAGCAGGGAAGTGGACGATTTCCGCAGTTTTATGGATTTTGACGGCGGGGATGAGGACGTGGGCGGCATACCGGTTCCGGTGTCGGCGGACTATGAGTTTACCTTCCGCGATGTGTCCTTTCGCTACCCCAAGGCAGAGCAGTATGCCTTAGCGCACCTGAACCTGACGCTGAAAGCGGGGGAGCGGCTCGCAGTGGTCGGGTTAAACGGCGCGGGAAAATCGACTTTTATCAAGCTGCTGCTGCGTTTGTATGAACCGACGGAGGGCGAGATCCTGTTAAACGGCGTCAATGTAAAAGAATACAACAAGCACAGCTATTACAAGCTGTTTGCCCCGGCGTTTCAGACGGTGGAGTTGTTTGCGTTTCCGCTGGCCGAGAATGTGTCCATGCAGCCGCCGGAGAAGACAGACTGTGCAAAGGCGGAGGCACGGCTGCGGGATGCGGGGCTTTCTGAGAAGCTTGCGGCGCTGCACGACGGCGTACACACGCAGATGCTAAAGGTCATCTACGACGACGGCGTTGACCTGTCAGGAGGCGAGCGGCAGAAGCTGGCGCTCGCGCGTGCGCTGTACAAGGACGCGCCGATTGTGGTGCTCGACGAGCCGACGGCGGCGCTCGACGCGCTGGCGGAGAGCCGGCTGTACGAGGATTTTGACAAGCTGATCGGTACAAAATCAGCAGTCTATATCAGTCACCGCTTAAGCTCGACGCGCTTCTGTGACAGGGTGGCGATGTTTGTGGACGGGAAGCTTGCGGAGCTGGGAACGCACGAATCGCTGCTGGAACAAAACGGGAAGTATGCGGAAATGTTCCATATCCAGGCGCAGTACTATGTGGAGGAGGTGCAGGAAAATGCGTGAGGTAAAAAGGACACTTGCTTTTATGCTGCGCGTTGCATGGCGCGAGAAGCCCGCGCTCTTTGTCAGCTATCTGATTCTGTTTGTGGGAGACGCCGTCGTCGCCATGAAAAATGTGCTGATTCCAAAGCTGCTGCTCGATGAACTGATGCTGGTGACGGAGGGGGCGCCGCTGTCCGCGCATTTGCGCCTGATCGTCTTATATGCCGCGCTGCATGTTGTCATCGATGTGCTGGTGCGGGCGTCAAACAGCGTGGCGGAGCGCACAAAGGGAGAGATCAGCCAGTGGTTTCAGCAGTACTGTGACATGATGATCGGCGAACACGCGATGAAGATGGATTTCGAGCACACGGAGGATCCCGATGCGCTCGACCAGCTCAACAAGGCGCGCGAGGGGATGTCGTGGTACAGCGGGGGTGTGGTTGGGATTCTCGACTGTGTTTATCAGATTGTGTTGAATGTGGCAGTGCTGGGCGGTGTGACGACGCTTATTTTTACCAGATGCCCGTTGCTTCTGCCGATACAGGTGGCGGCCCTCGTGGTGATATCATGGCTCACGGCGCGCAACAATGAGATTGAAACCAGGAGCTTTATCGGACTGTCCAAGAGCAACCGCATATTTAGTTATGTGCTTTTCCAGCTGGCATCGTTTCAGTATGGAAAGGATATCCGCCTGTATGACAGCAGCCGCATGATGGGCGACCGGGCAAGGAGGCAGTCGGACGAGATGACGGACATCTGGAAGAAACGCGGGATTGAGCAGATACGTTACACCTGGGGAATCGATCTTGTAAACGTACTGCGGGACGGTGTCGGTTATTTTTATATCGGCATGCTTGCCGTCCGCAGGGTGATCTCTGTGGGTGATTTTACCATGTGTGTGATGTCGGCGACGCAGCTCTATAACAGTCTGCAGAATATTATATTCAATGTGATGGAAATTAAAAAGCGCTGCAATTATGCTTATCAGTTTGTACTGTTTCTGGATTATCCGGCGGCGATGCAGACGGGTGACCGCAGTCTGGTGGACACGGGCAGCGAGGGACATGTCATCGCGTTCCGCGACGTGAGCTTCCGCTATCCGCGTTCGGAGAAGTATGTGCTGCGCCACTTAAACCTCACAATCAGGCAGGGGGAGCACCTTTCGATCGTGGGCTTAAACGGCGCGGGAAAGACGACTTTCATCAAGCTGCTGTGCCGTCTGTACGAGGTGACGGAGGGCGAGATCTGCATTGACGGCGTCAACATCATGGAGTACGCGGAAGAGGAGTACCGAAAGCTCTTTGCGGTGGTGTTTCAGGATTTCAAGCTCTTTGCGTTCAGCCTGCGGGAGAACGTGGCGCCGGGACTTGAGACTGTCGACGAAAAGCGGCTCGAGCAGGTGCTCACACAGACCGGGCTGTACGAGGACGCGCAGAAACTTGCCGACGGGCTTGACACGACGATCTACAAGAGTTTTGACGAGAAGGGCGTGGAGCTCTCAGGCGGCCAGCAGCAGAAGACAGCGATCAGCAGGGCACTGTACCGGGATGCGCCGATCGTCATCCTGGACGAGCCGACGGCGGCGCTTGACCCGATCGCGGAGTACGAGATTTACAGACAGTTCCACACGCTGGTGGGCGGCAAGACGGCGATCTACATCTCGCACCGCCTGTCGAGCTGCCGTTTCTGCGACCACATCGCGGTCTTTGCCGAGGACACGGTCAAGGAGTACGGCACGCACGACGAGCTTGTGGTGCGCGAGGGCGGGATCTACGCGGAAATGTTCCACGCACAGGCGCAGTACTATGTAGATCAGGGCGCTATGAATTAGACAAATTGAAATAGGAGAAGCATATGAACATGGAGAGTAAGATTCAAATACAGGACGCAGAGGTCAATCCGATCACAAGACTGGATTATCCCGATCCCGATGTGATACGTGTCGGGGATATTTATTATATGGTGTCGACGACCATGCATTTCATGCCGGGCGGGGAGATTCTGCGCTCGTACGACCTGGTGAACTGGGAGCACGCGGCATTTGTGTACGACCGTCTGGACAGCACGCCCGGGCAGCGGCTGGAGGGCGGACAAAACGTGTACGGCAAGGGCATGTGGGCGGCGTCCCTGCGCTATCACAAGGATAAGTTTTATGTCTGCTTTGTCGCAAACGATACGGGTAAGACCTATCTGTACACGTCAGGCGCGATCGCGGGACCGTGGGAAAAGCATCAGATCGAGGGCTTTTACCACGACTGTTCCCTCTTGTTTGACGGGGACGACGCGTACATCGCATACGGGGGCAAGGATATCTATATCACACAGCTCAATGCCGGACTGACGGCGCCCCTTGCGGGCGGGCTGCACCGTCTGGCGGTCAGCGATGCAGGGCACCCGGGACTTGGGTATGAGGGGACGCACTTTTACAAAATAAACGGAAAGTACTATCTGTTCTTTATCCATTCCCTGCGGGACAGGTGGATGCGCACGGAGGCGTGCTTTGTGGCAGATACCATCGACGGCACGTTTTCCGGGGGAGACGTTCTGGTCGACGACAGGGGGTACTGCGGTCAGGGTGTGGCACAGGGAGGGATCGTGGACACGCCCGGCGGAGATTGGTATGCAGTGCTGTTCCAGGATCACGGCGCAGTCGGCAGGATTCCGGTGCTGGTACCTGTCACATGGGAGGCGGACTATCCGGTATTTGGCAGGGACAAGTGTATACCACAACAGTTTGAAGTCCCTTGTCCCAGGCAGGAACACACATACGTCCCGCTGGTGCAGAGCGATGATTTCAGGAAAGCGTCCGGTCTCCCGAAGGAGACAGAGCGGGAGCAGTACGGCTGCTACGGCTTGAAAAGCGTGTGGCAGTTCAACCACGAGCCGGATCTGAGCCTGATCGGGCGCGACACGGAGCGCGGCGTCCTCTGGGTCGAGACCGGAACAATATGCCGGAGCCTGCTGCAGGCGCCCAATATACTGACACAGCGCATGCGCTTCCCCCAGTGTGCGGCGGAGGTGACAGTGGATGCGGGTGCGCTGAAAGTGGGGGATCACGCAGGGATCTGCGCGCTGCAGGGATGCTACGGCATGGCTGCGGTGACGCGCAGGGAGGATGGATTCTATGTCGTTATGAAGGGCAGGCGGGCTGCGGATGATTCCATGCAGGCGCTGCAGGAGGATGATCTGGCGGGGACGGAGTGGGAGGCTGTGCGGATCGGACAGCACAGCATGGTGCGCCTGCGGATCGAGGCGGACTTTGCACAGATGAAGGACGAGGCGCGTTTCTTCTATTATAAAGGGGATGGCGACGGCGGCACATGGCAGCAGATCGGCGCGGTGCAGAAGCTGTATTTCAAAATGGATCACTTTGCGGGCTGCCGGTTCGGACTGTTCGTCTATGCGACGGCGCAGACAGGCGGCAGGGCAGGCTTTTCCGGATTTGAGTACGACATGCAGACGAAATAGTGAATATCAAGAGATCGTTCGTGCCTGCGGGGGATGAAAGGTAACACAAAAACCACTGGTCTTAGCCAGTGGTTTTTGTGTTATATTGTATTATGTAGTTTTTCTTCCGGCATCTGACCGGTGATATTGTCAAAATCCTCCCGCGTGTCGAGATCCACCAGGATCTGGTCCAGAAACACAGAGCATTTTTTGATGTTTCCGTGTCCGGAGGACAGGGTGGAGATGGAGACGATACCGCTGTCCTCGAGCTTTTTGATATGGTTTGTCAGGGCACCGTTCGTGATGTTGAGTCTGCTGGCGAGCTCATTCATGCTCATACCATGGTTTTCCAGCAATATTTTGATGATCTCTACCCTGATCTCCGATCCCAGCGCCTTAAAAATGGGAAGTCCCTCGTCTAAGCTTTTGATATGCAGCATTCCGTGACCCAGCCTTTTCTTATTTTAACCTCATTATATCTTATGAAGCGAAATTGCGTCAACACATTTTTGCGGGAACGATGCCATCCTGTCAAACATACGAACGGTTGCTCAACCTTTTTTGAGCGAGTGGATGGACAGTTTGCTGCGGTATTCGCTCGGGGAACATTTCTTGTATACGCGAAACAGGCGGTTAAAGGTGGAAATGCTCGAGAAACCTACCTGCATCGCGATCTCTGTGATCGGAAGATCCGAGCGCGGCAGCAGTTCCTCCGTCGCCTTGATGCGCCTGTAGTTGAGGTAGTCGCAGAAGGTGTAGCCCGTGTAATCCTTGAACAGCCTGGAAAAGTGGAATTTGCTGAATCCCATCAGCGATGCCGTGTCCTCGAGTGTGAGCGTGTCCATGTAATGTTCGTCGATGTATGCCAGCAGATCGTTGAACTGCTTGATGTATTCCCGCTGTTTCCCGGACTGGGCGTCGGCGGTGGCAAGCCTGTTTGAGTAGTCTGTGCCGAGCTTGACAAACATGGTCATCATCAGTGCGTACACAGTGAGTTCACTGTACAGATTCTTGCGGAAATACTCGATCTGCATCTGCATCAGCAGGTCAAAGATATCTCTGTACAGCTCAGGAGAACTGCTCCTGGTCAGCAGAAACGGCGCGGAAAGCAGCGGCTGGATGCCGGCAAAGTCTTTCAGGTGCGCTATGACACTCAGATCGAGCAGATACACAAAACGGACGCCATCTGAGTAGGGGGGAGGGTATACAGAGTGTAATTCACCTGGCGGTATGAAATAGATCTCACCCGCGTGGATGCAGTGTGTGGTATCGTTCGTGATGACATAGTAGCAGTCTGTGACCGGCAGTATGATCTCGAGCGAATTGTGCCAGTGGAGCGGGAAGTTTTCCAGCTGTTCATTGTACCAGATGCGGACGGTGGAGCCGTTGTGGTAGTTGACGATCTCGTGGTTTTGGTTGATCATCGTGGCACCGATATAATCGCTGTTTGCGCTGTAGAAGTCAAAACCGCTTCCGTTGATCTGCTCTAAGTTGATGGACTCGGAGTGCTCTGCGGGAGCCTGGGCGGTTTTGTGGTTTTTGGGCTGTTTGTCTTTTCTCTCTTCGTTTGTCATTTATCCATCAATCCTTTTTTGTTTTCTTAATTTTTTCATAATTTGTGGTGGCAAAAACGTGCATTTCAAGCATATTTTTTAGATATGCCTTGATCCATCAAGTATCATAAACCTTTCTATATTGATTATATACGATATGTCATAAAATGAAAAGTATTTTTGTCAGGTTGCTGCATGATGAAAAGAAATATGAGCATGACATGGAAAGTGCGGCGCAATATATGGGAAGTGACAAGGGGCTTTATCCGGTATAATATGTGTTAAATATATTATATAGAAGAAACTGGATCGCCCCCAGTCGGACAGGCTGGAGATAACGGCAAGAAACAAACCATACCGCCGTCATAATCTGTCGAGTTTTGACACGCAGATTGAGGCGGCTTTGTAAATTTGTTGAGAAAATTGAGAATATGGCTGTACAAATATACAGTATGCACAAAAAAAGCAATAGATGAACAACAAATAGCAATAAATGAGGAGTACGGGACAGTTATTTAGGTGTAACATATAATTGTGCTATAAAATGTGCGGAAAAGCTGAGGTTTTTGGTCATTATGCTATCATGGAAGGGAGAACGGAAGTTTAACCCTGCTGGAGGCAGCCTGCCTCGCGACGCAAGTTTTATGCGGGAAATGCTTTGAAGGAAGCATTTTGTGGAAATATTACCAATAATACCAGTTTTGTGGAGGAAAGTATGAAGAGCCAAGGAAAGTCTGGAAAGAAGATTATTATTGCAGTTGCAGTCGCAGCGGTCATAGCGGTGATTGCTTTCCTTTTGTCTCTGCGCGGTGTGGAGGACTTTCATGAGAAGTACGCGGGCGCTGACCTGAGCACTGACGTAGAAGGCATGCAGAGGACAGGTACTTACACGGGCTACCTGAATGATCATGCTGATGCGGCGCATCCTGATCAGAGTGTGGCGGTGGATTTGTACAGCTACGAATCCGACGGTACCGTGGAGGTGTACAACGACTATGAAGGAGCGGAGAAAGCGCTGTTCACGGACACGAACTCCAAGGTCACATGGGAGATCGACGTGCCGGAGTCAGGTTTCTACAATCTTTTCATGGAGTATCTGATCCCTGAATCCAGAGGTGTGGCGGCAGAGCGTGTTGTCTACCTGAACGGGGAAGTTCCTTTTGAAGATGCGCGGAACATCTCGTTCACCAGGATCTGGACGGACGCGGGCGCACCGACGATCGACAATCAGGGCAACGAGATCAGACCCAGCCAGATCGAGGCACCCGGATGGCAGGAAGCGTATTTCAAGGATGACATGGGATATATCACTGATCCGTACATGTTTTATCTGGAGAAGGGTGCGAATACGATCGGACTTGAGGCTGCCAATGAGCCTATGGTTCTGCGCAGGCTCGAGATCACGAAGGTACAGGAACTTGACACATATCAGGAATATGCGGCAAAGTGTCCGGCGGATACGTCCTCTGACACAGCCAGGAACTATATGACTGTGATCGAGGGAGAGGATTCCACCTACCGTTCCGAGTCTTCGCTTTATGCCAAGTATGACAGGTCTTCCCCGACAACCCAGCCGAACAGTGTGATGAACACCGTGCTGAACTATGTGGGCGGTGAGGCGTGGAGAAGTTCCGGACAGTGGATCGAGTGGGAGTTCGAAGTGCCGGAGGACGGGTTCTACAACATCATGGTGAAGGGGCGCCAGAATTATTCGCGGGGCGTTGTGTCCAGCAGAAGTGTATACATAGACGGCGAGATCCCTTTCGAGGAGCTCAAGGAGATCTCTTTTGCCTACAGCAACGACTGGGATTATCTGAAACTTGCCGATGAGAACGGTACACCGTACAATATCTATCTGACCAAGGGTGTCCATACCATCAGACTGGAGGCGACACTGGGCGGTATCGGAACCATTCTCGAGGAGCTGGAGAATTCCACTTTCAGACTGAACCAGATTTACAGAAAGGTGCTGGTATACACGGGTGCGAACCCGGACAAGTACAGGGACTACTATATCGAGAGAAGCTATCCCGAGATCATAGAGGCGATGGATCTCGAATCCAAGAGACTGTTCAAACTCGTGGACGATATGGTGGCATACAGCGGACAGAAGGCGGACGGCATCGCCTCCGCCCAGACAGTGGCGCAGCAGCTGGAGCGTTTCTGCGAGAAGCCGCAGAAGATCACTTTGGAGTTTGTGACATTTAAGGACAATATAACGGCTCTGGGAACGGCGGCACTGAACCTGAGTGAGACCAAACTCGACATCGACTATCTGGTAGTCAGCGGTGTCAATGCCAAGCCGGAGGAGAAGAAGGCAAATGTGGCTACAAAGCTGCTGCATGAGATGAAATCGTTTGGGGCATCCTTTGTGGTTGATTACAATGCGGTAGGTGATGTCTACGCGGAAGGCTCCGGCGAGGAAGTTGTCAAGGTATGGGTTCTGACCGGACGTGACCAGGGTACGATCTTGAAGTCCATGGTGGATGATACCTTTACCCCGGAGAGCGGTGTCAAGGTCAACGTCGAAGTGGTCGATCCCGGTGCGCTGATGAACGCGGTCATGGCGGGGAGAGGTCCGAACATAGTGCTCTCTGTGGGCGCGGATCAGCCTGTGAACTACGCGCTGCGAAATGCGGTCGAGGATCTCACGCAGTTTGATGACTGGGAGGAAGTGTTCTCTCACTATACAGAGAGTTCCTATGAGCAGTACAGGCTGGACGGACATATTTATGCGATACCCGAAACACAGACGTTCAACGTTATGTTTTACAGGAAGGATGTCCTTGAGGAACTCGGTCTTGAGACACCCGATACATGGCAGGAGATGATCGAGATGCTGCCGACCATCCAGGGGAACAATCTCTCGATCGGCATACCGACGGCGGCGGGCAGCAGCACCACCACGACGGCGACCACGGCAGTTGCCTCCAATGCACCGGATCTGTCCCTGTACTTTACACTCCTTTTCCAGTATGGCGGGGATATGTATAATCAGGAAGGTACGAAGACAGAAGTTGACGACGAGCCGGGCGTGAAGGCGTTCAAGGATTACATCAGATATTTCAACGACTATGGACTTCCTACGATATATGACTTTGTGAGCCGTTTCCGCTCCGGGGAGATGCCCATCGGCATTTCGCCGTACTCGACATACAATACGCTGATGGTATCGGCTCCGGAGATCAGAGGGCTTTGGGACTTCACACTGATCCCCGGCACGGAGTACACTGCGGAGGACGGAACCACCTATATAGACCGTTCCGACTATATCACCGGAAATGCGACGATGATGGTCGCTACCGAGGATGAAAGCCTGCGGCAGAAATCATGGGAATTCATGAAGTGGTGGGCAAATGCTGACACACAGGTGCGTTTCGGACGCGAGATCGAGGCGCTGCTCGGATCTTCGGCGCGCTACGCGACGGCAAACAAGGATGCGTTCGTACAGCTGTCCTGGAGCAACGACGATATCGAGATCCTCAGTGCACAGTGGGAGCAGACGGTCGGTATACGCGAAGTTCCGGGCGGATATTTCACGGGGCGCCATATCACCAACGCGATCAGAAAGGTGATCAACGAAAAGATCGACTCCAGGGAAACGATCATAGATTATGCTGTCACGATCAATGATGAGCTCAAGAAGAAGCGGGTTGAGTTCGGCTTGCCGATCGATGAAGAATAGGGGCGTGAAAAATGAAAGAGTATATAAATAAATTTTTTATCCTGCGGAAGCACAATATGCAGGTTGCGTGGAAAAAAGCGAAGAAGAGCAAGATGTGTTATCTGTTCCTCCTGCCCTACGCATTGCTGTTTACACTGTTTTTTGTGGCACCCGTAGTGATTTCCATCTTTTATGGATTTACTTACTATAACATTTTGGAGAAGCCGAGATTTATCGGACTGCAGAATTACATCAGTCTGATCCTCGATGATGACATATTCCTCATCGGTATCAAGAATACCCTGATGATCGCTGTCATCACGGGACCGCTGGGATATATCATGTCCTTCCTGTTTGCATGGCTGATCAACGAGCTTCCGAGATGGGTGCGCAGCGTGGCGGTTGTCGTGTTCTACGCGCCGTCGATCGCCGGCAACTGCTACGTGATCTTCTCTGTTTTCTTCAGAGGGGACGCGTACGGATATGTGAACGCTTTTCTGATGAATATTGGCGTCATCGACACGCCGATACTGTGGTTTGTCAATCCGACATACATGCTGCCGATCTGTATGCTCGTCATCCTGTGGATGAGTTTGGGTACCGGGTTCCTCTCGTTCGTGGCTGGTCTGCAGGGCGTGGACAGGTCACAGTTTGAGGCAGGATACATGGACGGTGTCAAGAACCGTTGGCAGGAATTGTGGTATATCACACTTCCCAATATGCGTCCGATGCTGATGTTCGGTGCGGTTATGTCGATCACCCAGGCTTTTGGTGTCTGTGATGTCACCATGGCGCTCTGCGGATATCCGAGTACGGATTACGCGGCACGTACGATCGTGACACACCTGTTCGACTATGGCTTCACTAGGTTTGAGATGGGTTATGCGTGTGCGATCGCAACCATTCTGTTCCTGATGATGATACTTTGTAACAAAGCAATCCAAAGTCTGTTGAGGAGAGTAGGAACCTGATATGAGCAAGAAGAACAAGAAAAAAGAGCAAGAAAACTTAGAACCTGTATATCATAAAAAGCTGATCAAGAGGAGGAAGCCAAACCGGTCGATTGTGGGAGATATCTTTCTGTATCTGTTTCTGCTGCTGGTGGCATTGGTGATGGCGTTTCCTCTGATCTATGCAGTGAGCAGTGCATTGAAGCCTCTGGACGAATTGTTCAAGTTTCCGCCAAAGATCCTGCCACAGAACCCTACGTTTGACAATTTCTCCGATCTGTTCGTGACGATGGGAAAATCGTGGGTAACATTTTCAAGATATCTGTTTAATACGGTATTTATCACGTTTGTCGGTACTTTTGGCCATCTGATCGTGGCATCCATGGGAGCCTTCGTGCTGGCGAAATATGACTTTCCGGGCAATCAGGCGTTCTTTAAGCTGGTTACTGTGGCGATGATGTTTACCGGTTATGTGACACAGATCCCCAACTATCTGATCCTGAACAAGCTTGGCTGGATCGATTCATACTGGGCGATCATCATCCCGGGATTTGCATCACCGATGGGACTGTTCCTCATGAAGCAGTTCATGGAAGGACTTCCGACATCTCTGATCGAGGCGGCAAAGATAGACGGCGCAAGCGAGTGGAGAGTGTTCAGCGGTATCGTGATGCCGAACGTGAAACCCGCCTGGCTGACGCTCATCATCTTCTCAGTGCAGGGGCTGTGGAACAACAAGGCTGCCACATTTATCTACTCCGAGGAAAAGAAGACACTCGTATATGCCATGCAGCAGATTCAGAGTGGCGGTATTGCAAGAACGGGGCAGGGTGCAGCGGTGCTGGTTGTCCTGATGATCGTCCCCATTGCGATCTTTATCTTCTCTGAGAGCCAGATTTTGGAGACAATGGCAAGCTCGGGTCTGAAAGATTAACAGGGAATGAGGTGGCGTATGAAAAAGATAATCAAATCAATTGGTGCCCTGGCGCTGGGAGCGATGGTGTTTGCGATGTCCCCGCTGAGCGTTTTGGCAGATGAAAAAAGCTATACATACAATTATGACTATTGGGGTGATGTGCAGGATTCACCGGATGCCTACACAGTGGCAGGTGTCTACACGGCGGAGGCGTTCGGTCTGGATCTCAATCTGCGCAACCCGCAGGGAATGTTTGTCAAGGAGAATATGGTCTATATCTGTGATACCGGCAACAACCGGATTGTGCAGCTCGAGCGGACCGGCACAGTGAATTTTGAGGTGGTGCGCATCTTCGACAGCATTCAGGGAGACACGGATGTGCAGAGTCTTGCCTCACCGACGGATATTGCGATCTCGGAAGAGGGAGACATCTATATCTGTGACAACGGAAACGCAAGGATCGTGAAGGTGGACAGCGACTTGAACTATATCCTCCAATTTGACCTGCCGGTGGATTCTAACGTCAGCGCGGACAGTACGTTCCAGCCCTCCAAGATCGTCATTGATACGGCGGGGCGTGTATACTGTATTGCCACCAGTATCAACCAGGGCTTGTGCAAATACGAGGCGGACGGTACATTCTCGGGATTTGTCGGAGCCACACCGGTTACGTTTGACTGGATGGATTATATCTGGAAGAAATTCGCGACACAGGAACAGCGGGTTCGTATGACATCCTTTGTTCCCACGGCGTATGACAATATCTATATCGATCACGAAGGTTTCATCTATGCCTGCGCAGGCGGTATGGATGAGGATGATCTGGATAACGGGGATGCGGCTGCGATCCGCAAGCTGAACCTGATGGGCAGCGATATCCTGGTTCAGAACGGCGAATGGCCCGTCTATGGCGACCTGTACTGGGGTGAGGGAGGAGGCTATGTGGGACCCTCTTACTTTACAGATGTGACGGTTTTTGAAAATGACATCTATGTGTGCCTGGATAAAAACCGCGGGCGTCTCTTCGGATATGACGATCAGGGCAAGACGGTGTTCTGTTTTGGCGGCAACGGCAATATGGACGGGTATTTCAGACAGCCTTCGGCGATTGAGCATATGGGACACGATCTGCTGGTGCTGGACGCCCTCGACTGCAGTGTGACGCTGTTCATACCCACCGAGTTTGGCGAGCTGATCTACAGCGCGATCGAGGATTTCGACGCGGGCAATTACGAGGCATCCGGGGAGAGCTGGAAGAAAGTTATGGAGCTGGACGGCAACTATGACCTGGCATACATCGGCATCGGACGCTCCCTGCTGCGCCAGAAGAAATACGAGGAAGCGATGGATTATTTTGAGCTGAAGTACGATGAAGACAACTATTCCAGAGCATATAAGCAATACCGCAAAGAGTGGGTGGAGGAGCATATTGTTGTGATCGTCATCGTGATCCTGGCGGTGTTCCTGATCCCAATGTCCATTGGCAAAGTCAAGAGAATCAAGCATGAAATTGATATCGCGGATATCTTCAGGGCTTAGATAGATGGAGGTCGATATGATAAATGCATTGAACAAAGATAATTTTCACAAGTATGTAGACAGCATGCGTTTTGCGCTGTACTGCATCACGCATCCGCTGGACGGTTTCTGGGATCTCACCCACGAAAAGCGCGGGACTTATGCGGCGGCGAACACGATCCTGTTTCTGACTTTGCTCATAAGGGTCATGAAGCTGCGATACACCAGTTTCATCTTCATGACGGTGTACTGGGAGGGGATCAATATCTTCCTGTACATCGCCAGCGTGGCATTTCCGCTTGCCATGTTCGTGGTCGGAAACTGGGGGCTGACTACGCTGTTTGACGGTAAGGGACGGCTCGGTCAGGTGTATATGGCAAGCTGCTACGCGCTGACACCATATCCGCTGATTCAGTTCCCGCTGATGATTTTCAGCAACTTTGTCACGGTGGATGAGGCGGAGTTTTACATGGTAGTCAGTGCGCTCTCACTGCTGTGGGCGGCTATGCTGTTCATCGCCGCTATGGGACAGATCCATGAATTTGGCTTGGCGAAGAACCTGCTGTTTATGGTAGCAAGCCTGTTTGCAATGCTGGTGATTGTGTTTATCCTGCTGCTGTTCTTCAGCATGATTTCACAGGGCGTTGCGTACTTTATTTCCATGGGGAAGGAGATTATGTTCCGACTATAGTGAGGCGGGGACCGAGAGGGCATCTGCCGGGACGGAAGGATAGGAGTGACCATGAAGAAAGAAAAAACAGTAAAAGAAGCTGAAACGAAGGCGAAATTGGCGGGGAAGCTGAAAAGTATGGCTGTCCCTGTGATCATAACAGCTGTCATACTGGTGGCGATCTATGCGATCGTTAATTTCAAAGGTACGACAGAACAGTCAGAAGGGATGACGATCTACAGCTATGACGGGGCTGAGGAGCCGGTCATACTCGAGAACGATAAGCTCAAGCTTACCATGGATCCCCTGACGACCCAGTTCACGCTGGAGGTGAAGGAGACAGGGAAGGTGTGGTATTCCAACCCTCCCGAAGCGGAGTCAGATCCTGTGGCTGTCGCGTCATACAAGGGAAGGCTCCAGTCTACGCTGCTCATGACCTACAGTATCGCTACCGGTCTGCAGACGACATATGACAGTTTCACCTACGGTGTCTCAAACGGAATGTACGAGATCGAGCAGGGTGATGATTACATCAAAGTCAACTATTCCCTTGGCAATGTGGAGAAGGAGTACATGATCCCTCCTGTCTGCACGGTGGCAAGCATGGAACAGTGGTTTGACAAGATGGAGACGAACGACTCCAGCTTTATCAAGCGCTATTACAAGAAATATGATATCAACAAACTTGGAAAGGATGATGACAAGGACGCGCTCCTTGCATCCTATCCGTCTCTGGCGGATGAACCGCTGTACGTGCTGAGAGACACGGCAAAGGGGGCTGCTACCCAGAAACTGGAGCAGATCTTTGAGAAAGCGGGATATACGGCGGATGATCTGGAGGCAGATAAGCAGCTGAATGCCCAGCTTTCCAGTAAGGATACGTTTGTGTTCGACGTCAGCATCATCTACAGGCTGGATGGCGGGGACATGGTAGTGGAGATGCCGCTGAGCGAGCTGGAATACAGCGAGGCGACGCCGATCTATACGCTTGTACCTCTTCCGTACTTTGGCGCGGGCGGTCCCGAGGATGAAGGCTATCTGATGGTGCCCGAGGGCGGCGGTGCGCTGATCAACTTTAATAACAACAAGTTCTCGCAGGCATCTTATTACGCGAACCTTTACGGCTGGGATATGGCGCTGTCGAGGGAGGCGGTAGTGCATGACACAAGGGCATACTTCAATGTGTTCGGTATTGCCAACGGCGATGATTCCTTTATCTGCATGCTGGAGGAGGGGGCTCCGTATGTCTCTGTGCAGGCGGATATCAACGGACACGGCAGCAGCTACAATTTTGTGAATTCGAGCTATATGATCAGCCCGTCCGAACTTTATCAGGTGGGTGACTTGAACAGCCAGAACGTCTATAAGTTCCTGGAGACGCTGCCGGACGAGACGATGACACAGCGGTATCGCTTTGTGAACAGCAACAGCTATGTGGACATGGCAAAGACGTATCAGGGTTATCTGAAAGACAATTATGGGGAGTATTTCGCAGAGAATGAGGACGAGGGAACGCCTGTGGCACTCGAGATCGTGGGAGCTGTGGATAAGGTGAGACAGATCCTGGGCGTACCTGTTTCGAAGCCGTGGAAGCTGACGAAGTACAGCGAGGCGGAGGAGATGATCCGTCAGCTGGTATCGGAGGGCATGAGTAATATATCGGTAAAATACACAGGCTGGTGTAACGGCGGCGTCAATCAGAAGATCCTGCGTAAGGCGAAGACGATCGGTGCACTGGGCAGCAGGAAAGATCTGGAGTCCCTGGGTGCCGCGGCGCAGGAGCTGGGTGTGGATCTCTACCTGGAGGGTGTGACGCATTACGAGTATGACAGCGGACTGCTGGATGGATTCTTTACATTCACGGATGCGGCAAGGTTCCTGTCGAAGGAGAATGCCGAGCTGTTTGTCTACAGTGACATCACGTACTCCGCAAGGGAGGGGATCGACAGCTATTATCTGCTCCATCCGAGTCTGATCGAGGAAAATGTGCAGGTTCTCAAGGAGGCGACAGACCGATACAAAGCGAACGTGGCATTCCGCGATATGGGAAAGGATCTCTCTTCTGACTACTATCTGAAGAACACGGTGAGCAGGCAGCAGGCGATGGATTCCCACGCGCAGATGCTCAAGGAGATCGATGACAGCGGCAAGAAGGTAATGATCAATATGGGCAATGATTACGCCCTTCCCTACGCGGATATGGTGACAAACATGGATCTGTCAGGCAGCGGGTACACCATCATTGACGAGGAGATTCCTTTTTATCAGCTTGCGATACACGGTTTTGTGGATTATGTCGGATCACCGTTAAATGTCTGCGGCAACGAGCAAAAGGAACTTCTGGAGTCTGCGGAGTACGGTGCAGGGCTTTCCTTCTCACTGATGCGCGAGACGGCGTTCGCACTGCAGAAGACGCTCTACACCGAGTATTATGCATCTGATTTTGCAACAGTACACGACAGGATGATGGAGATCTACAACAGATACAACAGCGAGTTGGGGCATGTGTTTGGTCAGCAGATGACGGGACATGAAAAGCTGGATGACAAACTTTCCTGCACTGTATACGAGGACGGCACAAAGGTCTATGTCAATTATGACTTTACAGATGCAGTGACGCCGGATGGCGTGGAGGTTCCAGCCAGAGATTACGTGGTAGTCCGTTGATGCCGGTTCCGCCTGAGACCAGGTCTTTGGCGGAACGTGACATAAAATGCTTTTAGAAAGGAATATGGTTATGAAAAGACAGAAAACTAAGTTGGCAGGCCTTCAGAAACGGAAAGCCATCTCGGGGTACCTGTTCATCTCTCCGTTTATAATCGGTTTTTTAGCCTTCATGATACAGCCGCTGATCCAGTCCCTGCACATGAGTTTCAGCGATGTGCAGCTGGGAGCGGGGGAATTCAAAACAGTTTGGAAGGGGCTGGACAATTACAATTATGCTTTCCGGGTGGATGCCAACTTTGTCAGGCTTCTCACGGAGGAGCTTTCCAGAATGGCGATCTATTCCGTGGCGATCATGGTATTCAGTTTCTTTGTTGCTCTGGTGCTGAACCAGAAATTTAAGGGCAGGGCGCTGGTTCGTTCCGTTTTCTTCCTGCCTGTGATCCTGGCGTCCGGCGTGATGCTCAAGCTGGATTCCGACAACGCCCTGATGGCGGCTGTCGCACAGACTGTGGAGATGAACGCGCAGGGCACGACGGGCATCTCGGATGCGCTCCAGGAGATCCTCAGGACTACCGGTGTGGGTGTGAGGGCATTTGAGAAGTTGTTTGAGGTCATTGACAACATCTACGACGTGGCGATCTCATCGGGTATCCAGATCATTATCTTCCTGTCGGGACTGCAGACCATTTCTGCCAGTATGTACGAGGCTGCGGACATCGAGGGTTGTACCAAGTGGGAGAGTCTCTGGAAAATCACCTTCCCCATGGTCAGTTCCCTTTTCCTTGTGAACTGGATCTACACGGTGGTGGACTTCTGCATGAGATCGGACAATGAAGTCATTGAAAAGATCACGACATATATGAATGTAAACCTGAATTACGGGCTGGCATCCGCTATGTCATGGACATATTTCGTGCTGGTCATGGCGATCATCGGAGTGAGTTCAATTATCATCTCGAAGGGGGTTTACTACTATGACTAAGTTAAAGACAGCAAAAAATAGAGATTTCTGGGAGCGGAACAGAAAATCCGGCGGCTATCTCCTGCGCAGGACCGTGATGGGATACGGTGTCAGCATATGCCGGGCGATATTGCTTTTCGGGTTGTGTTTCCTGATCCTGCAGCCCTTGTTGAACAAGATCTCGGTGAGCTTTATGACCGAGGGAGACCTGTATGATCCCATCGTTATCTCCATCCCGCTGAATTTTACCACGGAGAATTATCGTCTGGCGGCAGGACTTATGGAGTACGGAAAGAGTTTGTTCAATTCGCTTGCGATCGCGCTGACAGTCTCGATCGTGCAGGTGTCGATGTGTACACTGGTGGGGTACGGTTTCGCGCGTTTCCAGTTCCCGCTGAAACGGTTCTGGTTCGCCTGTGTGATGGTCATGATCCTGATCCCGCCCCAGGTGATCTCCACTTCACTGCATCTGCACTTCCGGTATTTTGATGTGCTGGGTATTTTCGAGATGGTGACGGGTGCTCCCGTGAACCTGCGCGGTTCCGTGCTGCCCTATTACATGATGTCATTTGGCTGTATGGGGTTGAAGAACGGACTTTATATCTATATGATCCGGCAGTTCTTCCGCAATATTCCAAAGGAGATGGAGGAGGCTGCCTACGTGGACGGCTGCGGCACGCTCAAGACTTTTGTCAGCATCATGCTGCCGGACGCGAAGCCGATCCTCACGTCCTGCTTCCTGTTCTCGTTCGTATGGCAGTGGACAGACGGTTTTTATTCCAGCATGTTCTTAGGCCAGATAAGCCTTCTCAGCATCAAACTCAAGCAGCTGCCGGACACATTCGGCGGTTACATGGCGAGGATCACCGGCTCATCAAGTTCGGCGGGTGTTTCCGTCCCCTACACGAACTGTATGCTGGCAACAGGTACCCTGATGGTGATCGTGCCGCTGATCGTGCTGTATCTGTACGCACAGAAAGGCTTTGTGGAGAGTCTGAGCAGCACAGGTATCAAGATGTAATGGTTATGGTATAAGTTTCTGCTGTCCGCTCTGGGATGCGGGCAGGCGGAAGTTTATATAAAAGAAACAACGCATGGCCAGGAACCCGTGCGCAAGTATGTGCCTGTACCTATAATAGCAGGTGCAGCAAGAATGGAGGATAATATGAAAAGAAAAATGTTAAACAGATTGATGGCGGCTTCTATTGCTGCTATAATGACGGTCAGCATGACTGGCTGTGGAGGTAATGCAGATCAGCCTGCAAGCAGCGGAGATCAGACCAGCGGGGACACACAGGCAAATGCCGGGGGACAGACTGGCGGCGAGACGAAGACGGATGAGGCGGAGCCTGCAGGCAGCGAGGCACAGACTGAGACGACAGGGGAGGATGAAGATCTGACACCCGAAGTGCGGATTGATCCCAATACAGGCGAGCCGTTTGACCTGGGCGGTATGGAGATCATCATTGCTGACTGGTGGACAGGTGAGCCGGAGGATCCCAAGACAGACTTTCAGGCAGCACAGAGAGAGTACCGCGAGTGGGTTCAGGAGACATATAACTTCAAAATGGTTCAGAAGAATTACGCTGGCTGGGGCTGGGGTGAAGGCTCGATCGGAGAGGCGTTTGTGCAGGCGGCTACCTCAGGAAGCGATGAAAATATCATTTACGTGCTGACAAACTCCGCGGCTACAGCGGCAGATGTAAGCCAGGGATTGATGTATGATCTGACGAAGCTTGATGGCGATGTGATCGATCTCTCTGCCGAGAAGTGGCAGACGAACGGCGAGGTAAACAGCTGGAAGGTAGACGATGCCGTATATTGCTTCTGTACGGGTCCTTCAGAGCCCAGAGGAGGTCTGTATTTTAACAAGACCGTCTTAAAGGATGCCGGGATCGACCCTGAGACGATCTACGATATGCAGCTCAATGGAGAGTGGACATGGGATGCATGGGTTGACATCATGAAGGAAGTACAGAGGGATACGGACAACGACGGACAGAATGATGTATTCGGATGTGTACAGAACAACGGCGGTATGGTATATATGTGCGTACGCTCTAACGGTGGTCAGCTTGTGACCAAGAACAGCGACGGTACATACACAATGACTGCTGACAGCGATGTAGTGAGAGAGGCGCTGCATTTTGCTATTGACACTGTTACAAACAACTATTTCCTGGATTACGGCAACGAGGAAGGAACGAACTGGGAAGACTACAAGAACCTCTTTATGAGCGGCAAGGCAGCTTTCATGTTTGACGAGGCATACTGCGCATATGAGGGCGGCTGGCTGACAGGTCAGAAGCCTGTGGAAGTAAACGGTGTGACACTGGATCAGAGCGTTGACTATGGATTCGTAATGTTCCCGAAGGGACCTAAGGGAGACAATGTGACGAACAAGAACAACAATCTTTTCTGCATGCCTGCTTCTTACAGCGATGAGAAGGCAAGACAGATCATGTTTGCCTATGACGTGTGGACAGAGGATGTTCCGGGTTATGAAGGCTACTATGAGCTGCTGGATAACCTCTACGGCGGCATGAAGGATACACGTTCCGTGGACGAGACGATCGACATGATGACAACGAGGGGTGTTGATGACTGGCACTCAATCGTTCCGAACTTCAACCCGAATGATGATTTCCTGTGGAAGCTGGGTGTAGGCGAGGACGTTGATGCGATCTTAGAGCAGAACCTGCCAGCATGGCAGACGGCTGTCGATGAGTTTAACGCTTCCCTGAAGAAATGATCATGAAGTAAAATTCGCGGCAACGCTGTACCAGATCAAATAAATAGTGATTAACAGACATGGGGATGGTGTTTTCCGAGCGCCATCCCCTTTTTGGAAAGGATGAAAAGATGGAGGTTTGGTTTCATCTGCCGGGGCTGCGGCAGAATTATCCGCTGAATATGATGCTGCTGTCAATGCTTGAGAAAAGGCCGCATTATTTCAGGGAAGGCGTGAAGATCGCGTCCTTTTTCGGAGAGTTTCCCATGTCGCTCTGGAATGGCGGCAGGCGCTCGCCAAACGACCAGTGTGACGCGGGGTATATACAGAGTGCGGTCAAAAGCATCAACGACAAGGGCGTGTCCGTGCGCTATACCTACACGAACATGTTCCTTGACGAGGAGGATCTGAGGGATCCCTACTGCAATTTCTGCATGAAGACGGCGGATAACGGGAAGAACGAGGTTCTTGTCGTGTCGCCGCTCCTGGAGGAATATGTGCGCAGGAACTATCCGGGCTTCAAGATCAACAGCTCTACCTGCAAGGAGATCCGTGATATCGACGCGGTGAATGAGGAGCTGAAAAAAGATTACCACCTCGTGGTGCTGGATTACAATTTCAACAACCGCTTTGACGAGCTGGAAAGGATCCAGGACAAAGGGCGGTGCGAGATCCTCGTGAATGCGGTGTGCCAGCCGGATTGTCCAAGGCGGGGCAGGCACTACGAGAACGAGGCGAAGAACCAGCGCATCATGCTTGAAAACCGCGCACGCACTCCCGACAGGCAGATCCCTCTGGAGCCCTGGCACTGCGACTACGGGGAGCACAATGAGTTTGCCACGATACAGAGTTACTGCACTTACGTGTCGCCCGAGGATATCTGGGAGAAATACGTGCCGATGGGTTTTACCAATTTCAAGCTGGAGGGAAGGACGGCGAACCTCTTTTATATCATGGAGGTATACTGTCACTATCTGATACGTCCTGAGTTCCGTGTGGATGCCGCGACCACGCTGCTCAACAGCATGGCGGCGAGCAGGCTGATCACGGTGGGAAGGCCAAGGCCCTCCAAATGGCAGCAGCGGCGGGAAGGGAGGTCTGACAATGGCTGAGAGAGAGGTTTTCTGGCATCTGCCGGGATTTTGTTACTACAGGCAGTTAAATTGCGCGGTGATCACGCTGATGGAGCAGTACCCGGAATGTTTCCGTGAGGGGTACAGGATCGGATCCGTCTACGGGACTTTCCCGGGCGCTATCTGGAACGGCGGGCGTGTGGTCATGGGGATCGCCGGGAAGAGGGATATCGAGGCGACACTGAAACTCTATAACAGCAAGGGTGTGCCGGTGAGGTTCACATGGACGAACGCCGTCCTGGAGGAAAAGCATGTCCAGGATACCTACTGCAACCTCATCATGCGGCTTGCGGACAACGGTATGAACCAGGTGCTGGTCAACACCCCGGTGCTGGAGGACTATATCCGGCGCGAGTGGCCGCGGTTTCCGTTGATCTCATCCACCACAAAGAGGATTGTGCAGACGGAAGGGGTGCTCAGGGAGCTGGAGCGGGGGTATCATCTGGTCGTCCTGGACTATGATCTGAACCACAATGAAAGCGCGCTGAGGGAGTTAGAGCCCTATGCGGGGCGCATAGAACTGCTGGTGAACGAGGTGTGCACACCGGGCTGCCAGCGGCGTGCGGAGCATTATGCACAGCAGTCCAGGGCGCAGCTTGAGTTTGACGTGAAGGATGTCTTTCAATGTCCCAACGCCAATCCCAACAAGACTTTCGCGGAGTGCACAAAGCGCCCGGCGTTCATATCCAATGATGAGATCGGAAGTTATATTGAGAGAGGATTTGTGAATTTTAAGATCGCTGGCAGGGGTATGCCCTATCAGTATGTGCTGGACGCGTATCTGTATTTCCTTGTGAGGGAGGAGAAACAAAAGTTTATACGCGAAAAGATCGGTCAATTTGTGGCGGATGCCGCAAAGAAGACGGGGGGAAGAAAATGAGGAAGAGAGTGGTTTTGCTGACAGTGCTGCTGGCGGGGGCGCTCCTGTCTGGCTGCGGGCAGACGGCGGCGCAGACACCTGTACAGACGGCGGAAACGGAGGTAGAGAAATTGGACAATAAGTTGAATAATGGATTAAATAATGAGTTGAATAATGAGTTGGAGACAGAAACAGTGACACAGGCGCAGGAACCAGTCGTCGAACAGAAGGATGACGGTGTGCGCTGGCAGGACTTTGTGGCGGATATGGGCATGGGCTGGAATCTGGGAAATACTTTTGACGCGATCGATTGCAGCGGGCTTTCCGACGAACTTGACTATGAGGGCGCATGGCTGCCCGGCAGTACCAGGACGACGAGGGAGATGATCGGTCTGGTGAAAGAGCAGGGGTTCCGCACGGTCAGGATCCCGGTGTCATGGCACAACCATGTCGACATCACGGCGGACGAAGACGGAAAAACGGTCTATACCATCAGTGATGCATGGATGGGCAGGGTGCGGGAAGTCGTGGATTACTGCTATGATGAGGGGCTCTATGTCGTCATCAACATCCATCACGACGACAACAAGGACAAGCGCTTTATCTATCCGACAGCGGAGTGTCAGGAGCAGTCGATCAACTATATCACGCAGATCTGGACGCAGGTGGCAGAGGAGTTTGCAGCGTATGACCTTCATCTGATCTTTGAGGTGGTCAACGAGGTGCGTCTCTCAGGCACGGACGATGAGTGGACGCCGGACACGCTCAATTCGCAGGAGGCGCAGCGCATCATCAACACGTACTCCCAGGCGGGCGTCGACGCGATCCGCGCGGTGGACAGCGGATATAACGCCTCGCGTTTCATCATGTGCACAGGTTACGCCGGGAATCTGTATTCCTACAAAAATCAGGTGCTTCCGACAGACAAGGGCGGTTATCCCAACCGGATCATGGTGTCGACGCACCCCTACTCCCCCTACTTTTTCTGCATGGATGTGTCGGAGAACGGCAGGAGCGTGTTTGACGAGCAGGTGCAGAGCGACGTGCGGGAAGTGTTTCGCGTGATCGACCAGCAGTGGACCTCAAAGGATGTGCCGGTCGTCATCAGCGAGTGGGGCACGATCCTGAAGGCGGACAACGAGGAGTCGCGCAGGGAGCACGCGTCATACTATGTCAATCAGGCGGTCACGGCTTGCAAGGACTCGGCGGGCGAGACGGTGCAGATCCCGTGCATCCTGTGGGACAACGGCAGCATCGCGGATGTGACGAAGGGGGAGACCTTCGGCTATCTCGACAGGCAGAATGTGACCTGGTTTGACCAGGGGTACGTGGATGCGGTCATAGATGCCTGCAGCGGAGATTCATAAGGACAGGGCAGGAGAGCCGGGTGCTGCTGGCAGGACTGGCTGGGTGCCATGGAAGGGAAAACAGATTTGGAAAGGAATGGTGCGAATATGAGTAAAACAGTGAAGCAGGCGTTGAATCCATACCTGCCCCCGTGGGAGTACATACCGGACGGTGAGCCGTATGTGTTCGGGGACAGGGTGTATGTCTACGGCTCGCATGACTATTATAACGGGTATGTGTTCTGTATGGGGGACTATGTGTGCTGGTCGGCGCCGGTGGATGATCTGGGCAGCTGGCGCTATGAGGGCGTGATCTACCCAAAGGACGCCGATCCGCTGAACAGGGACGGGAAAATGTGTCTGTATGCGCCCGATATCACGGTAGGTCCGGACGGCAGATATTATCTGTATTATGTGCTCGATAAGGTCAGTGTCGTGTCGGTCGCGGTCTGCGACACGCCGGCGGGGAAGTTTGAATTTTACGGTTATGTACACTACGACGATAACACCCGCCTCGGTGAGCGGGAAGGCGACGAGCCCCAGTTTGATCCAGGGGTGCTGACGCTGGGCGGCAGCACCTATCTGTACACCGGGTTCTGCCCGCGCGGAGACCGCGCGAGGAGCGGCGCCATGGTGACGGTGCTCGATGCGGATATGCTCACGGTCACAGAGGCGCCGCGCATCATTGTTCCTGGCTGTGAGTACAGCGAGGGGACGGGATATGAAGGACATGAGTACTTTGAGGCGGCATCGATCCGCGTGGTGGGGGAAAAATATTATTTTATCTACTCGTCCATCGTGATGCATGAGCTGTGCTACGCGGTCAGCGACAAGCCTGACGGGGGATTTGTCTATGGGGGTGTCATCGTCAGCAACTGCGATCTGCACATAGACAGCTACAAGCCGGCCGACCGTCCGATGGCATACGGTGCGAATAACCATGGCAGTATGGTGGAGATCGGCGGATCATGGTATATTTTCTACCACCGTCACACGAATGGTACATGGTACAGCCGTCAGGGCTGTGCGGAGAAGATCGAGATGCTTTCTGACGGAACGATCGTGCAGGCGGAGATGACCTCCTGCGGATTGAATGGCGGACCGCTTGTGGGCGAGGGCGAGTACGGGGCATATCTTGCCTGCAATCTGTTTACGGATACGGTTTCCGTCTATGTCGGGGACGACCGTTTCCCGAAGATCATGCAGGACGGGCGCGACGGCGACGAGAATCCGGGCTATATCGGCAATATGAGGGATACCGCGACGGCAGGGTTCAAGTATTTCGACTGCAGGCATGTGACGGCGGTATCGATCAGGACACGCGGCTATGCGGAGGGCTGTTTTGAGGTCCGGACGAAGTGGGACGGGGAGGTGCTCGCGCGCATTCCGATCCACAACACCAATGTCTGGGAGGAGTACAGCGCGCCGATCGCGCTCGATGACGGTGTGCATGCGCTCTACCTCACTTACAGGGGCGGCGGAAATGCATCGCTGCTGTCTTTTGCGCTGAAAACAGGGACGGAGGATAAAATGCAATGAAAAGTACAGGAGTGTTTCAGACGATCAAGAGCAAGATACTGCTGATGGGGATCTTTTCAATTCTGGTGGCAGTCTGTATCGGTGTGCTGGGGATCAACTCGCTGAACAGGAACAGCAGCAACAGCGAGATCGGTTCGATCGTCAATGAGATTGACGTGCTGCAGGCGAAAAACCTTGCACTGGAGGCGCAGTACCAATACTATATCGATCAGAAGTATCTGGACAATATTCTGGGCAACCTGTCCCAGATGCTCTCCAACGTGGAAGTGCTGCAGGGTATGACAGGTGCGGCATACAAAGAAAAGATCGGAAAAATGCTGGATGAACTGACAAGGATCCGGGACAATTACAGCCAGATCAGCGAGATGAGCAGCACAAGGGGATTTGACGGCGCAAGCGGACTGTACGGGCAGTACATGGAAGCGAACAGCGCGCTGTCGGAGAGCTTTTCTGTGCTGGTGGATAAGCCTGAATGGCTGGAGATCAAGTGGAGCGATGCCAACATGTGGGCGAGCGGTGAGCGCGTGGAGATCGATGGCAAAGAGTATGTGAAGCTTGTCTACTCCGGGCCTGTGCCGCACGGTGTGAGGAGGAATGCACTGATCTTCCGTATCGGGGGGGCACTCACATACCATAACAACTGTTACATTACGGATATTCGCTTTACCAAAGGTGCGGACCAGGCGGAGATCGACCTGAACGCAGTCGATTCGGTGACAGGTTCCAATGTCGCCTACGTGGACAGCGAAGTCCTCACGTTCGACGGCAGGCCGGCGATCCGCGTAGGCTGTAACTTCAACGCTTCCGGTGACAGCTGGGAGGAGTTTGCAGTGCAGATCCCCGTCAGCGAGTACGACCCGCAGAATTATTCCACGATAGAGTACACGCTCTATCTAGAGCCGACAGACATGACGTTTGACTACAAGTACGGTGGTGCCTACTCGGGTGCGTATGGCTTTAGCGGAAGCCTTGAGCAGCTTGACAACAAGGTGGGCGCATACAGCAAGCTGGTGGTTGAGGGAAAGGATGTGACCGAGAGCTACACCGAGATCGAGCAGCTGGTCGCGGAGATGGAGACAAACATTCCGCTGTATACGACGGACAGCGGTCTTGCCGGGGATTCGGAGGCGAAACTTGGCGCCAAGGAGGAGATCCTCGCACAGATGAAGGTGCTCGACGACAAGATTCTCGCATTGAAGGCGGAAAATGCGACGCTGAATGCGGATCTCACGTCCTTGTGCGAGGTGATCAAGGACATGGCATCCAAGGATATGGCACAGATCAAATCGACGGTGGGGAAACTGAGTGTGATCGTGCTGATCGTGGCATCGATGATCCTTGTCGGCATGACAGTCCTGATCGGTACAGGCATTGACAGGAGTGTGACGAATTTTAAGAAGGCGCTGGACAAGATAGCCCAGGGAAGCATCTCCGTCAGGATCAAGGCGGACGGCAGGGATGAATTTTCGCAGTTTGGCAGGAATCTGAACGGATTTCTGGACAAACTCGAGGACAGCATCAGAAAACTGCAGGGGATATCGACCAACCTTGCGGAGGTAGGTGGCGAGCTGGAGAGCAAGGCGAACAGGACGAAGGGCGCATCGGAGGTGGTGAGCACTGCCTTTGAGGAGATCGCGAGGGGAGCGGCTGTACAGGCAGGCGACATCGCGGATTCCTCCCAGCAGGCATCCAGGATGCAGGAGAATCTGTCTCAGATCACGGCGAGTGTGAACAATCTGTCAGACATGGCAAAAGAGATGAACCAAAAGGGAGCGGAGGCGGCAAAGATCGTCCATGAGCTGAGCAGCACGAGCGACCAGACGACGGACGCATTCATCATGATATCCGATCAGATCCACAAGACAAACGAGTCTGTCGTAAAGATCCAGGAAGTGGTCAACCTGATCGCGGAGATCGCCAGCCAGACGAATCTGCTGTCGTTGAACGCCAGCATAGAGGCAGCGAGGGCAGGAGAGGCAGGCAGAGGGTTTGCAGTCGTGGCGAGCGAGATCCAGAAGCTCGCAGAGCAGACCAACTCATCGGCAAAGGTCATCGATGATATCATCCTGACACTGTCGAAGGAGTCCCGGCAGACGGTGCAGTCCATCAGCGAGGTCACGGACATGATCATGAGCCAGAAGGAAAAACTTGACGAGACCAAGGTGAAATTCGGGGTGGTCGATGAGGGGATCTCATCTGCAGTCGTCGGGATGGCGGAAGTGCAGGAGCAGGCTGACGTGTGCAGCAGATCAGGGGAGCATGTGGTGAGCCTGATGACGAATCTGTCTGCCATAGCGGAGGAGAATGCCGCGACGACACAGCAGACCAACGCCTCGATGAATGAGCTGAATGACGCCACGGCATCGCTTGCGAGGACGGCGGTGGAGCTCAAGGATCTGTCGATGGCAGTTGAGGACAATCTGAATTATTTTACATCAGGGCAGGATTGAGGGCGCGCGGCAGGCAGGAACTGTTTTGGACAGCACATAAAGAGGATGGGATATCAATGGGGAAGAAGATAGCGGTTTTTTCTACGGCATGGAACGGTGAGCATATCGGCGGGATATTGAAGGGTATGGAGCAGAAGGCAAAAGAGACGGGCAACGATCTGTATATTTTCAACACATACGGAGGCTTTGAGGAGGAGAAAGTGTTCAATGACTGCGAGTACCGCATTTTTCATCTCGCTCTCCAGTCGGAATTTGACGGGATGCTTATATTATCCAACAATATCGCATCGTACAACAGGATCGAATCGCTGATGCAGCAGATCAGGAGCAGGAATATTCCCTGTATCAGTCTGGAGCAGGATGTGCCGGATTTTCATTTCATCGGGACGAACAACTATGCCGCGATGGCTGAGCTGGTAGAGCACCTGATCACGGTACATGATTGCCGCACATTTAATTTCGTCGGTGGATTCTGTGATCATATAGAGAACAAGGAGCGCAGGAAAGCTTTCATCGATGTGCTCACCGGACATGCCATCCCCGTTGAACAGGACAGGATTCGCGATTACTGCTTTTCGAGGGAGAGCGGGGAGCAGGCATTCCGCGATTTTCATGAGAGGGGGATCGCCATACCGGATGCGGTGGTCTGCGCCAATGACGATATGGCGATCGGATATATCAAGATGGCGGAACGGTTCGGGTATAAGGTGCCCGATGACCTGATCGTGACGGGATTTGACAATCTGGCGCAGGCATACTGCAATATTCCGTCCATCTCCAGTGTGGGCAGGAGCAAGGAGAATCTGGGGAGACAGGCGGTGGAGCAGCTGCTCGGCATGATGGAGGGCAGGGAATATCCGCACGCGGTCTATGTGAGATCCGCGTTCCATCCGAACCTGAGCTGCGGCTGTGACAGGGGGATCGAACTTTTTAAGAAGGTTCAAAAGCAGAAGTCCGATATGGAATACGACAATGTCGGGATAAGGTGGCGCATCAATGTCATGCAGAAGCAGCTCCTCGCCTGCAGGGATGAACGGGAGTTCTGTTCCGCGCTTGAGGGCGAGCGGATCCGGTTCTCGTTTTCGCGCCTGTGCATCATGATCGACGACGAGGAGTACAGCGCGCCCTATCTCGACGAGCCGGCGGCGGGCGGCATGAAGTGTTATCCGCCGCAGATGCGCCGGATGTTTCAGGAGAATACGGAGCCGGGGAGCGAGCCGGTGATGATACAGACATCGAGGCTGGTGCCGGATGCATATCTGCAGGACGGGGAGGATTCCCACGTGTTTGTGTTCCTTCCCATGCATCTCCACGGCAGGAATTTTGGCTACTGTATCCTGCAGGACTGCATGGACTACATCTTTAACGGCAATCTGTTCTACTGGATCAGCGAGCTCAACGCAGCGATCGAACATATCAAGCAGAATGCCTGCATCAGAAAGCTGAACAAAAAACTGGCGCACATATATATGCACGATCCGCTGACCGATCTCTACAAAGTCGATCAATGATCTCCACGGTCATGAGACCGGCGATGTGGCGATCAGGGCGGCAGCCGGGGTTCTGAAACAGTCCTGCCCTGACAGCACGTATCTGTGCATTCGGTATGGCGGTGATGAGTTCCTGCTGCTGGGCACTTACAGGGAAGACGGGGATGCGGATCGGCTGAAAAGGGAGATCAAGGATCGGGTGGCGGTATACAACGCGCGCCATGAGCTTCCTGTCCTGCTGGGCATGAGTGTCGGCGTGGTCATCGCTGACCCGGCAGAGGAGGCACAGAGCATTGACTACTATATCAACAAGTCTGACACGATGATGTATCAGATCAAAAGAGAAAAGAAACAATGTCTTTGACGACACGAAAGATTGATAAGGCGGTGAAGGGATAGGAATGAAACAAAGCGGGGAGCTATTTCGTGTAAAGAGCAGCGGTATTTTGTTATGTATTTTAGTCACCACAGCCAAAGTAGTTGATGTCTTGACAAGGCGTTTCATTGGAAATGTTGTAGATAAGGGAATTGGGAGTGATTTTGGCGTCGATCTGTTCGTCTGCATTGCAATTATTTGTGCCATAACACTTTTGCTTCAGTATCTTCAACCTTATTCTTGTGCTGGTTATGAAACGAAATACACTTCAGGATTGTTCATTAAAATAATTAATTCTTTTTTGTTATCTAAGCAATGTGAGATAGATGAAAAGAACGTAGGGGAAGTAAGCACATGTTTTTCTTCTGATGTAAATGGAGTATTTCAGTTTGCCAGGAGAAAATATACTATTTTTTTTCCTGATGCAGTCTCTTTTATTGTATGTGTTTTTTTTCTGATGAAAATGCAAAGATCATTAGGTATTATTACTTTATGTGTCGGTTTGGTATCAGGTTTTTGCATGACGAAAATCAGTAAAAGCATGTTTTCTAAGATGAATGATTACCAAAATAAACTGAAAGACATTAATAAATTTACATCAGATGGATTAATGAATGTTGAAATGATTAAAGTGAATTTATTAACTGAAAAACTTGAAGAGCAATACGAACAAGAATTAATGGATTTAAATAATATTAAGAAAAAATTAGCTATAAGACAAGCATTTCTGTCTGCTCCATCTATGATATTATCTTTTTCAACTTTGATGACAGTTGCATTCTATGGCGGATACTGTGTACTTAATAATTCTATGAGTATTGGTTCTCTTATGTCTGCAATAATCATGGCTGACTATATTGTTTCGCCGATTATGAGACTGGAGAATACCCTTGTACAATATAGAAGATCTTTAGTTAATCAAGCGAACATTAATAAGATTACTGAAATGAATTTGGAAGAGGAGGAATGTAATTGTTTTTCAGATTCAGAAAGATTTTCGTTTAAGAATGTAAGTTTTTCATATCCCGACAATAGAATGGTATTTAACGATTTGAACTTAAATTTTACAAAGGGGGAAATCAATTATATTATAGGCAAGAACGGGGTGGGGAAAACCACATTTATTAAGTTGCTTAACGGTGTATATGAGACGAATAAAGGAGAAATAAGCTTACCATTTAGCGAATCATCATTGAGTAAAATCAGAAATAGAATATCTGTAATGTCTCAGGAGTCGTTATTATTTGCAGATACAATTAAAAATAATATATTCAAAGAAGGAGATCCTGAGGATAAATTTCAAGAACTGTGTAGGAAGCTAAATTTAGACTCAGAGATTATGAGTTTTGAGAGTGGTTATGAAACAATTCTTCAAGAGAATGGAGATCCTTTATCCGGAGGTCAAAAGAAACGTATTTGTTTTTTACGATGTGTTATGAATGAAGCGGATATATATGTATTTGATGAGCCTACCGCTAATGTGGATAAGTTGAATGCAAATGTTATGATGGATTACATATTTTCACTTTCAAAAAACCATTATGTGATTTTGATCACTCATGATAAAGATTTGTTAGACAAGTATCCGGGATATATCCAGGAGATTAGTGGGGCTTGATTGTATGATAAAAGACATTAAGAAATTGTGTATATTTTTTTCATTGTTTCAAACACTATGGTTGCCGTATATAGTTGCAACCTTAGTAGTAGCAAGCAGAAATTTCATCATAACTGTTCTAAATGCGTCTATTAGCAGTAAGGCTGTGGAAATGGTAGAGAATGGAACATTTTATTGGAACGTATTGGTACAAATGGGGATTTGGATTGCTGTATTTGCCATTTACGATTCTGCTGGAATATTTTCGCAAACCACGATCATACATAGAATAGGTGTGATATTGAGGAAAAAAATGTTTTCTCATGCATTACATGCGAAGGTTGAGAATTTAGATTTGTTTGGAAACAGACAAGAATTAATGTCTCGAATGAATTATGATATAGATGGTGCGATCGGACTTCTTTCATATGGTGTATTGTCACCCATCATGTGTTGTATTTCAGGCATCGGAGCTTCCGTTATTGTATTCAGAGTTGATTGGAAACTATGCATAGCTATTTATTGTCTGGGAGCAGTTATTTTTTGGTCTCAGTGCAAATTAGCAAAGACAATTAGAAATCGTGCAAATATAGTGCAGAAGAGAAAAACAAATTTATTTTCCTTTTGTATGCAGATATTTAACAATTCCTCACTTATACGTGTATCGAATTTATGTAATTCTTTGACTGATAAACTAAAATTGCAAACAAATCAATATTACAAGGAAAATATGGATAAAGGAAAACTTGATGGAGTATATGGATTCATACAAGGAGTACTTCGTTTGTTCTGTTTCGTAGGTATATTTTGTTACTGTTATTTTGCCTCAAAGATGAGATTGGCGGATATAGTGTATATGATTCAGATTGCACCATTGATTTGTACTATGATTTTATCGATAGCAGATATGTATGCCTATTTTCAAAAATCGATGGTAAATGTAGACCGAGTACTGGAAATATTTGAAATACCATTAGAAAATGAAGATGGAATAAATTTTGAAATCCGACAAGAAAATTTGTTGGCAGCAAAGAATGTTATTTGTAAATATGAAGATTGTAGTGTGAAAATACAAGATTTTTCATTAAATGAAGGCTGCGGGAATATGGTTGCTTTTACAGGACCAAGTGGTTGTGGAAAAACGACTTTATTAAGAAGGTTGTTAAAATTGTATGAATATTCTGCAGGAAATCTTTTGCTGTTTGGCCAGGAAGTCAAAGAATGCAATAATTCCTCTCTGCGTTCACAAATATCATATGTTCCACAAGAAAATATGATATTTCCGGGATCTGTACGACAAAACATACTTTTTGGAAATAGGAATGATCATATTTCTGATGCTCAGATATATGATATTTTTAGTAAAATTGGTGCAAATGATTTTCTTGACTTCGTTGGCTTGGATACATCATTAACAGAAAATGGAACAAATCTTTCCGGAGGTCAAAGACAGATAATTGCTATTGCAAGAGCTATCTTATATGACAAACCCATAATGATTTTAGATGAGGCATTTGCTTCAATAGATATTAAGTATACATCCAGTGTTCTGAATTATCTAGCTCAAAGTGAGAAGTATATAATAATTGTGTCCCACTCAGATAACGTTCTTAAAAAATGCAGTAAGTGTATTGTCATGAATTCAACTGTGCATAAGCAGGAAAGTTTTGAGAGCAAGGGATGAGTATATGAAATGCAGAATTAGAGGCTGCTGAACTTAACCTAAAGTTGTGTTCTGCGTCTGGCACACAACTTTTCGGGTATGGCAGAGAGAGCAATATTCCCTTATAATAAAAGAAACATTCTGCTTCAGGAAAGAAGTCAGACTGGAATAATATGAAGGAGACGAAAATAAATGTTTGATAATGTGAAAGCGGGGAAGCAGATTGCTCTGTTAAGAAAAAAATTAGAATTAACCCAGGAAGATGTTGCCGGGAAACTAAACATCAGCCCCCAGGCGGTAAGTAAATGGGAAAATGGGCATACAATGCCGGAACTGTCCCTGCTGGTGGGTTTGTCAGAATTATTGGGATGTACGATAGATCAGATTTTATATCCTTCGCCCATGCCTGCTGTAAAGGCTAATTTTGAGCATATTCTGCTGCCATATGCGCCTATTGCGGATTTTACAGGCAGAAGTTGGCCGCGCAGCATGTCTCAGCCTGCAATACTTTCGGCTGTCAAACTATTTATGGGCCTTGAGGAACGCAGGGATATGATGAACCGGCAGATAAATGATGACACAGAATATATTCTCCAAGCTGCATTTTCCGGCAACAGCTTTGGTTACTCCTGGGGATTTGATAATATCTGGGAGGGATGTCTTGCGGTATACGGATTGACATGCGAAGTTTTTACCAGCACTGAGTATTCACAGGAAGTATTTATCCAAATGGCAATAGATCATATAAGGGGAGGATATCCCATAGTTGTTATCCCGCATGAATATGAGGAAACGATACTGGCAACCGGATATTCTGATCAGGGCAGAATTTTGAGAGGCATATCTTTTCTGGATGGTGATGATGAAAAAAATTCCATCATGTCTTTTGGGAATCTGAAAAAGTATTCCGAATGGTATGTGAAAGATTGTGACCTGGTTCTGATCAAACCTGGTATGAAAACGGATTCGGTCATTGATAAATGCAGAGAAATCTTGCGAAAAGGTTATACGCTATTGAGCAATAAAACGCATTTATTTGATCAGCCTCTTGTAGGATATGGAGTGGTTATTTATGATAATTGGTGCGAAGAACTCCGAAAGGAGACGAATCAGGATTTGGCGGACATTAGATGTATGTTTCCACATGTGTTCATACACTATGAAGGGAAGCTCAGAATTCGGGAATTCCTTGAACTTTGCACACATCTGATGCATGAGATCGATAAAAGCGCATTCAAAACTGCAATATCAAAATATGATGAAATATTGTCTATCAGTGAAAAATGTATGCATGAAATGCTTCCTAAAACGCCACTGAATGCGGCGGAAGCCAGAATCCAAAGACAGGCCTATATAGCGATTTTGCAAAGGTGCAAGGATTTGGAAGAGGAAGCCTTGGCGGCAATAAGTTCTTATGGGGACAAGGCGGTATAAAGTTTTCTGAATACCACACTGATGAGAGTGAGTCGGCTCAAAATGGGGATGTAAAGGAAGAACTGGCATTGGCTTGTACTATGATTGCCCGGAATCCAATAGTTGTCTTGCATAGAAAATACGGAGAATCAGTTTTTCTGTTTATTGTAATCTGTCGGAACATTGTGTATAATAGAATTGTGAGATGACAAAAGGATTGAGGCCAGATTTATAATATGGGATTTGATGAGTGGGAATAGGGGGGGGAATGAAAATACAAATCAGCGGCAATTTACTTCAACACTATCTGCAAAATGTCTATTTCATAAATGGACACAGCTATGCAGGAAAATCTACAATGGTCAGGATGCTGGCTGAGCGGTATGATATGATCCAATGCGGTGAGAATTACCATGATGTATTTCCCCGAAATAAGCTGTCACGGTGGAAGCAGCCGGGTCTGTGCTATTTTGACACTATGAGCGGCTGGAGGGAATGGCTTAATATGACTCCGGAAGAACATTGGAACTGGACTGATCAGGTTTCTTTGGAATGTATGGAGATAGAGATTCTGGAGTTGGTCAGGCTGGCGGCTTCCGGGAAGAAGGTCATTGTGGATACCAACATTCCGCCGAATGTGCTGCGGGAGATTTCAGCGTATAACCGCGTTGCCATCATGCTCTGTGATCCGCCGGATATTTGTTTCACCCGTTTCTTTGATCGAGAGGACCCGGATAAGAAATTTATGATGGAACAGATTCAACTCTGCCCGGATCCGGAAACTACCCTGCAAAATTTTAATTCCTGGGCGCTGTATCATCCGCCGTTGGAGATTGACTGGGCGCATACAGG
>ERZ808051.238-NODE-238-length-70998-cov-6.966724_pt1 | contig 70998 bp, 92 predicted proteins | sample MGYA00380199_ERZ808051 | MGnify/ENA primary metagenome ERZ808051 (study PRJEB31490, sample SAMN06133391) | mouse gut metagenome | isolation source: J11 | host: mice | place: China: Chengdu | collected 2015-05 ... | reverse complement strand
CGCCGTGACTCATGTGCTGGTGCAGGATTCCCGAAAGGGGTATGGGATTTTTATTGAAAATATGTTGGAGCATTGAGTTTGGGCAGCCGATAATCTTTTTTGATTATCGGCTGTGCCCGGGCAGAGAGATTGGCAGTATAAATAAAAAGGAAAAGTGTGGCCGCGGCAGGCAAGCCTGCCGCGGCCCATTTTTCTGGGTGACTAGATAAATTTCCCTTTGCGGTTGCAAATTTGTTTTGGTCGATTGCTCGAAAAAGATTGAAAATCACTTAATCAATGATATAATGTCAAAAGAAGTTATCTTATAAAAACTCTACATTGATGCCAAAGTGCTTGGGTTTCGGGCAAAGGGCAGTGGGAGCAAGCGATTTTTATATTATGAAATATGAGATTTCCTATTCCTATTCGAGGAATAGGAAAAAACGAAGGAATATTGGAGCAGCTGGACAGCAAAATACTGCTTAATGCAGAAATAAATTATCAATTATAATAATTCAGGAAAGAAGAGGTGATGAAGCTACGATACTCTACCATGCAAGTAAAGAAGTAGTTGAATTTCCTGAAGTGCGTAAGACAAGGTATACAAAAGATTTTTCATGGGGATTTTATTGTACTGCAAATTTTCGACAAGCGGTAAGATGGGCTAACCGTGGAGAGGGAGCTCCAATTGTCAATTATTATTCCTATGAACCATGTGAGGAATTATCTGTTTTGAAATTCGACCAAATGACAGATGAGTGGTTGGATTTTATTGCCAAGTGCAGAAGCGGCAAAACACATTCATATGATATTGTAGAAGGGCCGATGGCAAACGATACTATATGGAATTACGTAAATGATTTCCTTTCAGGCAGAATAAACCGCAGGCAGTTTTGGATACTGGCAGAATTTCGGCGTCCTACACATCAGATTAGTTTTCATACACTATCGGCAATTAATTGCTTAACTTTTAATAGGAGTGAAATTGTATATGACAGAAAAGCAAAAAAATGATTTTTTTTATGTTTGTTCTTTGATTGAATATATTGCACGCCAAACCCAAAATAAGCGCGGTACCATTGTGAAATTATTCGGGAGGGAAGGGATTGATAAGCAATTATATGATGCGGAAGTAAACCATTGCCTTCCGTTTGAACAAGTAAGTGATGAATTAATTGAGCAGTATAAAATTCCAAAGGGCGATTTTGACACAATTACCGAATGCAAATATACGGTTCCAAGTTTCTTGGATATCGGTAAACTGTACAGTATTATGATTGAAGACTGTGCGGAAGAGGGAAAAGAAGTTGATGAATTGCTTAACATCTTTTCTTCATTTATTAGTGATAAAATATCCGATTTTCAGACAGATATTTATTATCAGAATCCAAGTTACTTGGAATGTTCTTATCGGGCAGGGTGTTTATTGGACTAGGAAATCAGATAAAGCCTTGAAACCGCACAAAATCACCGGTGGCTTAGAGAAAGTGGGCGGTGTGACAGAAGCGGAAATTCTTGGTGAAAAGATAGGAACGGAGGAGTGGCATAATGATCGTTTTGATAACGGGGGCATCCCATACGGGGAAGACGGCTCTTGCCCAAAAATTGCTGGAAACATATAAATACCCTTATTTTTCCATAGACCATTTAAAAATGGGGCTTATTCGCAGCGGAAATACCGTGCTTACGCCCTTGAGCGATGATGAAGCGTTGACGGATTATTTATGGCCCATTGTGCGTGAAATGATAAAAACAGCCATAGAAAATGAGCAGAATCTTATTGTGGAGGGATGCTATATTCCCTTTGAGTGGCAGAAGGACTTTGAAGCGGAATATCTGAAAAACATCAAATACTATTGTTTAGTTATGAGCCATACATATATCCGGAATCATTTTGATGACATAAAAAGCTATGCTTGTGTTGTGGAAAACAGAATGGATGATGAAGGCTGTACCATGGAGACAGTGCTTAGAGATAATGCCGAAATATTGGAGAAATGCCAAAAGCATAAGGTAGAACACCTTCTTATCGACAATGAATATCGGGTTGATATCAAGTTGTAGCTGAAAGCGTATCTGGAAATTGGGAAGCCGAAACCAAGGCGCCCAAGGCTGATGGTTTTTTCTGAATTTAGGGTGAAAGAGGGGCTGTACATCGTTGATTTCCTAATCATTGATGGGGCAGCCCCTCATGATTTATCCGCCTGAGAGGAGTCGGCTTAAAATTCAAGAGCCGTCATGAGAACTGGCTGTTGTAGAGGGCGGCATATTTTCCGCCCTTACGCATGAGCTCTTCATGGTTTCCCACCTCTTTAATGTCGCCGTCCTCCATGTATAGAATCATGTCGGCATCCCGGATGGTGGAGAGGCGGTGAGCGATGACGAAGCTGGTGCGGCCCTTCATGAGCCGGGCCATGGCACGCTGGATCAGAACCTCCGTGTGGGTGTCCACATTGCTGGTAGCCTCGTCCAGAATCATGATCTCCGGGTCGGAGGCGATGGCGCGGGCGATGGTCAGAAGCTGCCGTTCTCCCTGAGAAATATTTTCCGCTCCCTTTGTCAGTACCATTTCATATCCTCCGGGCAGGGTTTTGATGAAATCATGGGCGCAGGCTGACTTTGCTGAGGCGATGATCTTGTTCTGGTCCATATGCTCCTCCGCATACCCCAGATTGTCCGCTATGGTTCCCTGAAAGAGCCATGTGTCCTGAAGAACCATGCCGAACCGGTCCCGCAGCTCCCTTCTGGGCATGTGGCGGATATCCGTTCCGTCCACTGTGATGGAGCCGCCGTCTGTCTCATAGAAGCGCATGAGCAGGTTTACCAAGGTGGTCTTGCCGGCGCCGGTGGGGCCCACGATGGCCACTTTCTGGCCGGGCTTTACCGTCAGATTTACGTCCTTCATCAGCATATGGCCGGGAGTATAGCCGAACCGTACATTTTTGAAGGTCACGCTGCCGGAGCGGTCTTGGGGGATGATGCCGTTTTCTTCATCCGGCAATTCTTCCTCGGCATCCAATAGGGTGAAGATTCTGTCTCCTGCGGCTTTGGCGGCGCCGAAGCTGCCTGCCATGCCGGCCAGAGAGGTGAAGGGCTCGGCAAAGCGGCGTGTATATTCCAGCATGGCCTGCACATTTCCCACGGCGATCCCTCCCGCAATGGCCTGCAGGCAGCCTATGGCAGCACAGACCACATATCCCATGTCATTTACCAGCGTGGTGATGGGGCTGACGGCTCCGGTGGTGGTTTCCGCTTTGTAAGAGCTGTGTCTCAGCTTCTGGTTGAGGGCGTGGAATTCGGATTTGGCATGTTCCTGATAGCTGAAGGCCTGAACCACTTGCTGGCCGTTGTACATTTCCTCGATATAGCCGTTTAGCTGGCCCAGCAGCTCCTGCTGCCTGCCGTAATGTCTGCCGCCCGCCTTCATGACGCCTGCGGCGCTCAATAAGGACAAAGGCACCATGATCACGGGAATCAGTGTCAGCCTTGGGCTGATAAACAGCATCATCAGAAGGATGCCTGCTGCCGTGATTACCTGAGTGACTATGGAGGTGAGGTTCTGGCTGACGGCGTTGTTGATAGTGTCCACGTCGTTGGTGATGACGCTGAGTATATCACCGTGGGTATGGGTGTCATAGTAGTTCAGTTTCAAGCGGTGCATCTTGTTGTCAATGTCGCTGCGCAGCTTCCCCATGACATTGGCCGTGATTCTGGCCATGTGGAAACCCTGCAGGAAGGAGAAGAACTGGGATATGAGATAAAGGCATACCAATGCCCCCAGCAGCCATAGGACGGTCTCCCAATAGAATACGCCGTCACGGACACTGTCGAACAAGGCCGTGGTGACCTTGCCGATGACGAAGGGCGCCAGACAAGTGAAGACGGTGCTGGCCGAGGCAAAGAGCAGCACCAAGAACAGCCGCAGTCTATAGGCCTTCAGGTAGCAGGATAATCGTTTCCATACGGTTTGCTTTTGTGCGGACTTTTTCATGTCAGATAGCCTCCTTTCCAAGCTGTATCTCGGCAATGTCCCGATAGAGGGGACAAGACTCCAGAAGCTCCCTATGGGTGCCCTGCCCCACGATCATTCCGTCATCTATAACCAAGATGCGGTCTGCGTCCAAGACGGTGCTGATCCGTTGGGCGACCATGATCACAGTGGCATCTCCGACAGCCGACTTCAGATTTCTGCGAAGGGTCTGGTCGGTCTTCATGTCCAGAGCGGAAAAACTGTCGTCAAATATATATATTTCCGGTTTTTTCATAATGGCCCGGGCGATGGCCATGCGCTGTCTTTGGCCGCCGGAGAGATTGGCGCCGCCCTGGGCTATAGGATCATGGTAGCCCTCAGGCTTTTTTCGGATAAATTCATCGGCGCAGGCTATCTCGGCCGCCTCCTTCCAGTCTTGTTCCGTCCCCGTTTCCTTTCCGAAGTTTAGATTGGAGGCGATGTCCCCTGAGAATAGGACATTTTTCTGAGGCACGTATCCCATGAGGGAACGCAGCTCCTCAATCTTGTATTCCTTTGCATTGACTCCGTCTATCAGGACTTCCCCGAACAGCGGATCATAGAGGCGGGGAATCAGCTTCAGGATGCTGGATTTGCCCCGGCCGGTTCCGCCGATGATGGCAGTGGTTTCGCCGGCATGAGCCTCAAAGCTGATATCCTTCAGGATCGGATCCTGAGCGCCGGGGTAGGCGAAGGTCACATGGCGGAATTCCACGGTGGAGCGCAGAGGGCGTTCCTCCAAGGGAAAGCTGCCGTCCCGGATTCCGGGCTCCGTGTTCAGGACTTCTGCGATGCGCTTGGAGCAGGCATATGCCGTGGGAAACATCATAACCACAAGGGCCAGCATCATGACGGACATCAGTACCATGCTGATATACTGGCTGTTGGCCACCAGAGAGCCTACCTCCATAACTCCGGTTTCCACATAGTGGGCGCCCAGCCCTAAGACTGCCGCAGTGGTCACGCCGAAGACCACGTTGATGAGGGGCAGCAATAGGATGGTCACCCGGCCGGAGGCCATGGCGGTGGAGGAGTAATCGCCGTTTGCTTCATTGAATCGTCGGCTTTCCTCCTGCTGCTTATTGAAGGCCCGGATGACCCGGACTCCTTCCAGAGACTCCAGAAACAGCTGGTTGATTCTGTCCAGTTTCTGCCGCAGTTTTACGGAATAGCGGGAAGCCAGCGCAATGACGCCGCCGCAGCCCAGCAGCAGTACCGGAATGGCTACGCTGAGTACGGAGCTGACCTGCCCTCCCGTAGCCGATGAGAAGACAAGGCCTGCAATGGCCATCATGGGGGCGAGGATGCCTATGCGCAGGAGCATGGTCAGGAAGTTCTGCACGTTGGTGATGTCCAAGGTGCTGCGGGTGACTAGGCTGGCCGTGCCGAAGCGGTCCAGCTCTGCCGCAGAAAAGCCCTGAACCGCATCGAAGACCTGACTGCGCAGCTCGGCGGCAAAGTGCGTGGAAATACGTGAGGATATGCGCACGGACAAAAAATTCACGGCACAGGCCAGAGCCGTGATGGAGGCCATGACGAGGGCAAGGATCAAAATCAGGTTTTCGGAAGAGGCGGCCACGCCGTCATTGATCATTTGAGCCAGCAGGGAGGGCAGCAGCATTTCACCCACTGCGGCAGCCAGCACCAGAACCGACAGCAGGACGATCTGCCGCCCTTTAAGTCTTGTTTTTGACAAGATTGTTTTCATTATGATACCTCCTTGCCCGTTTCCATGGGCATTTCGGCCGCCTGATTTTGGATAGGCGGTTGTGTTTTTTCCTTACGCATGGTATCATAAGCTATACAGTAACTGTAAAGTCAAGAGGGGCGGGCATGAAAAACAGAAAATATTTGTATACCACGGGACAATTCGCAAAGCTCAACGGCATCAATAAGCGGACTCTGCATTATTATGATGAAATAGGGCTGTTTTGTCCCGAGTGCAAGGGGGAGAACGGATACCGTTATTATACCTGCTTTCAGACGGTGCAGCTGGAGCTGATCTTGATGCTGAGAAAGATCGGCCTATCCATTGACGAGATACTCCGCTATCAGCAAAGTCCCTCCGGCGCATCCTTTGAGGAGTTGATTTCCGACAAGAAACAGCTGATAGACAGATCTATTCAGGAGCTTTTGCATATAAAAAGCTTTTTGGAACGCAAATCCGACAAACTGGCCATGGGGCTTTCAGCCGTACATGGAAAGGTGGATGTGGTATCGCTGCCCCGGCAGCCCCTTTTACTGAGCGCTCCCATTACGGGGGCCTATGACCATGGGGATTTTGCGGTGGCAGCCGATTTTTCTCTGCGTCTCAAATCGATTTTCGGACTGTATGACAATTTCGGCAGCCGTATTCCGGTACAGCGGATACTGGAGGGAAGATATGACGATTATGAATGTTTTTTTGCCTATGGGAGAACGGATTCCGAAGCATACGACACTGCAAGGCCTGCCGGAACCTATCTGAGGGCCTATTGCGTGGGAAACTGGGATAGGCTGGGGGAGGTATATCGTCTTATGGTTTCTTATGCGGAGGAACATCGGCTGAAGCTTGGGGGATATGCCTATGAGGAGGGGCTGAACGAAATGTGGCTGCGAAATAGGGATGATTACATTACAATGATTACTGTCCAATGTGAGGGATACTGAAATTATGATGTTGAAATTATGATACTGAAATTATGATGCTGAAATTATGATACTGAAATTATGATGCTGAAATTGCGATGCTGAAATGTCATGCAGAAAATATGATACGGGAAATACTAAAATATTTACAAAAACATATTGACTTTTATAGGGGAATTTGGTATATTTTTACTAATCTCCAAAGGGTGAGGGTATGGGGGTTATGGTTTGGTTTTTCGATGCTTCATTTCTTCAAGCGATTGAGCGATTCTTTGTTCTGAAGTGATTTCTTGATGGTTTCTTTGTTTTCCGGCGGGCTTTAGGGGATCTGCGTGTGTTTTGTGCGCCTTAATTTGGGAGGGCAGATGGCAGGTCCTAAGCTTCGGCAGAGTCTTTGATTTTTCCGTTTATTGTGTATGTAATGGGCTTAGCGGGGGATTCGGTGGTGTAGGTGTCATCTCTAAAAGGGGAGAGTTTTGTTCAGCGGGAGCCGGGCTGTCCGCAAAAAACGGCCTGCTGCAGGGCGTTTTTTGTGCAGCAGACCGTCTTGGATATCAATCTTTAGTGAGACCCGCTTTTTGTGGGATCAACTCCTTGACGGAGGTATCTTTACGGGCGGTCAATCGTTTTTGCGCTGGGCGGCACGTTTTCTCATGGTGGGATCCAGAATCTTCTTGCGAATTCTCAGGCTTTTGGGCGTCACCTCCAGAAGCTCGTCCGTGTCAATGAAGTCCAGCGCCTGCTCCATGGAAAGGATTCTGGGAGGAACCAGACGGAGAGCTTCGTCCGCACTGGAGGAACGGGTATTTGTGAGCTGTTTTTTCTTGCACACATTCACTTCAATGTCCTCGCTTCTGCCGGTCTGGCCCACCACCATGCCCGCATAGACCTTCTGGCCGGGGCCGATGAATAGGGTACCCCGCTCCTGAGCGTTGTAGAGGCCGTAGGTGATGGCTTCCCCTGCCTCGAAGGCGATGAGGGAGCCCTGATGCCTATACATGATATCTCCCTTGTAGGGAGCATAGCCGTTGAATACCGTGTTCATGATGCCGTTTCCCTTGGTGTCTGTGAGGAATTCGCCCCGGTAGCCGATGAGGCCTCTTGCAGGGATGGAGAATTCCAGACGGGTGTAGGTGCCGCCGGAGATGCTGCCCATGTTGCGCAGCTCTCCCTTTCTCTGCCCAAGCTTTTCTATGACGGAGCCGGCAAATTCATTGGGGACATCGATGTAGGCCAGCTCCATGGGCTCGGTGCGCTTTCCCGCCTCATCGGCGCGGTAGAGGACCTCGGCCTTGCTCACCGCGAACTCATAGCCCTCTCTGCGCATGGTCTCGATAAGGACGGAGAGATGCAGCTCGCCCCTGCCGGAGACCTTGAAGCATTCCGTGGTATCCGTCTCTTCCACCCGAAGGGACACGTCCGTGTTCAGTTCTCTGAAAAGTCTGTCCCGGATGTGGCGGCTTGTGACGTACTTGCCCTCCTGACCGGCCAGCGGGGAATCGTTGACCATGAACTGCATGGCTATGGTGGGCTCGCTGATCTTCTGGAAAGGGATGGGGGTCACGGCGTCAGGAGAGCATAGGGTGTCACCGATGTGGAGGTCGGCTATGCCGGAGATGGCTACGATGGATCCGATATGGGCCTCCTTCACCTCCGCTTTGCCAAGGCCGTCAAATTCATAAAGCTTGCTGACCTTTACCCGGGTCTTCTTTTCCGGATCATGGTGGTTGCAGATGACCACTTCCTGATTCACCCGTATGGAGCCGTTGTCCACCTTTCCGATGCCGATGCGGCCCACGTATTCGTTATAGTCGATGGTGCTGATGAGCACCTGGGTCCCTGCATCGGGATCTCCTTCCGGCGCGGGGATATAGTTCAAGATGGTCTCAAACAGAGGCTCCATATTGTTCCCTGCCGAGGCTGCTTCCATGGAAGCTACTCCCGTCTTTGCGGAGGCATAGACGAAGGGGCAGTCCAGCTGGGAGTCATCGGCGTCCAGCTCCAGAAACAGCTCCAGCACTTCGTCCACCACCTCGTCCGGTCTGGCCTCAGGGCGGTCGATCTTATTGATACAGACGATGACGGGGAGCTTCAGCTCCAGAGCCTTCCTCAGCACGAACTTGGTCTGGGGCATGGGGCCCTCGAAGGCATCCACCACCAGAATGACGCCGTTCACCATCTTCAGCACCCGCTCTACCTCGCCGCCGAAATCAGCGTGGCCGGGAGTGTCCACAATATTGATCTTTACGTTTTTATACATGACGGCGGTGTTCTTGGAAAGGATGGTGATGCCCCTTTCCCGCTCGATATCGTTGGAATCCATGACCCGCTCGGCAATGTCCTGCCCTTCCCGGAACACGCCGCTCTGCTTCAGCAGCTCGTCCACCAGAGTGGTCTTCCCATGGTCCACGTGGGCGATGATGGCGACATTGCGGACATCTTCTCTTTTTTGCATAATATTTGACATAAGTTCCTCACTCCTCTGCATTTTGTGGCGTTATTGTCGATAATTGCTCGTCTTTGTCAACGAGTTGTTTTGTAAAAAATCAAACTGTTACAGTATAGCACTATTTTCATGCAGACGCAAGATTTATTAGGGGTAGAGCTTTTTCATAAGACAATTTTACAAATGATAAAAAATGAAAAACTGTAATATTTTAAGATAAAATGACGAAGAGTGCGGTGAAAAAAAGTACTAAAAATGCGATTTGTATTGTATAAATAATAGTATCCATCCGAATGAATATGGGCTTTGGGGAAGTCTTGCCATTCGGAGGTATTACCGGAAAAAGTCTTAGAACAAGAAGGGAGAACGAAAATGACAGATAAGGTAATTGAAAACAATCAGGTAACGGTTATGGGAGAGATCGTCAGCGGCTTTTCCTATAGCCATGAGATCTTCGGAGAAGGCTTTTACATGATGGACGTGAGGTGCAAGCGCCTCAGCGAAAGCTACGATATCATTCCCGTCATGGTGTCGGAGAGGCTCATGGACGTGAGCGCGGACTATACGGGGGAGCTGATCTGCGTCACGGGCCAGTTCAGATCCTACAACCGTCATGAGGAGCGCAAGAACAAGCTGGTGCTTTCCGTGTTCGCAAGGGAGATCGGATTCGTGGACGAAGTGGAGGAAAGCTCCAAGACGAATCAGATTTTCTTGGACGGCTATATCTGCAAGGAACCGATTTATAGGAAAACGCCTCTGGGGAGGGAGATCGCAGATCTGCTGCTGGCAGTGAACCGTCCCTATGGCAAGTCCGATTACATACCTTGTATCTGCTGGGGAAGGAATGCCCGCTATGCAAACAACTTCAAGGTGGGCGAGCGGTGCGCCGTGTGGGGGAGGATACAGAGCAGGGAATATATGAAGAAGCTGGACGAGGAGAATGTGGAGAGAAGGGTGGCCTTCGAGGTTTCCGTGAGCAAGCTGGAGCTGATGGAAGAGAATTTTGAATAGTTTCCCCTCAGGACAGAAGCATCAATGCCCCTGACATTTACGGAAGAAGGGAAAATCTGGATAAGGATTTGCCAAATTCTGTAAAATGTGTTATTTTAAGGATGTAGCTTACTGTTGTGGATGAATCGAGGTGCGATATGGCAAAGGGATTGGTGTATATTTATGCTGGGGATGGCCGCGGGAAATCTCCGGCGGCGTTGGGAAGGGCTATGCAGGCCGCTCTGGAGGGAAGGAGTGTCGTGATCATTCAGTTCCTGAAAGGGAAGGGAGTGGGAAATTCCGATTTCCTGAAGAGGATGGAGCCGGAGGTAAAGCTGTTTCGCTTCGAAAAATCCGATGAAAACTATGAAAAGCTGTCTGAAGAAAAAAAGCAGGAGGAGATCGTCAACATCAAGAACGGAATGAACTTTGCCAAAAAGGTTCTGGCCACGGGAGAATGCGATCTGTTGATATTGGACGAGGTTCTGGGACTGGTGGAGAAGGGGATTGTGTCCGTGGAGGAACTGAGGGGCATGCTGGAGTGCCGGGAGGATACCAGCATCATCATGACGGGGGTGAAGCTCAGGGACGACATCTGTATTCTGGCGGATGAGGTTTCCAGAATAGAGACGGTAAAATTTAAGGTTTGGGAATAAAGCCATTGACAGTGCCGGTATATAATGTTATGATTTTAGCATAAAAATAATAAGAGAGATAGAGGTTGCGTTTTTCAGGAGTACTTTTTTGGATGCGGCAGGCGCAGGAGACGGGAAGGGAAAGGGGAAGACGCCGAAAGATGAGATGACCTGTGAATCGATTCTTGGGCATGCAGTTAAGAGCTGCATGACTGTCATCCGGTTTGGATGGGGCGCTATCGGTACATATCCATAAGGATTCATTCGCCGGCGCCGTGGTGCCGGCGAAATTTGTGATTAAGACAAGCGCATCAGGATTTTTTGTTCCTTTTTGACGGGGCAGAGGAGGCGGGTGCGGCGGATTCATTCACAGAACAAGAAAACGGAGGAGAAGCTATGTCGATTTTCAGGGGTTCTGGCGTGGCCATCGTCACGCCTATGCATGACAACGGGGAAGTGAACTATGAGAGCTTTGGGAAGCTCATCGAGTTCCAGATCGAGAACGGAACGGACGCCATCATAGTCTGCGGCACCACGGGGGAATCCTCTACGCTGACGCACGAGGAGCATCTGGACGTGATACGGTACTGCATAAAGGCTGTGAATGGCCGGGTTCCCGTGGTGGCGGGCACCGGCTCCAACTGCACCCAGACCGCCGTGTATCTGTCCCGTGAGGCGGAGGAGGCGGGGGCCGACGGCCTATTGCTGGTGAGCCCTTATTACAACAAGGCGACCCAGAACGGCTTGTATGCGCATTTCAAGGCAGTGGCGGACTCTGTGAATCTGCCCGTGCTGCTTTATAATGTGCCCAGCAGAACCGGCTGCAATATCCAGCCGGAGACGATTCTGAGGCTCTGCAGCGAGGTGGAAAATATTGTAGGTGTCAAGGAGGCCAGCGGCAACATCAGCCAGATTGCCCATCTTGCAGCTATCGGAGGCGGTAAGATAGATATCTATTCGGGCAATGACGATCAGATTGTTCCCATCATGTCTCTGGGCGGTATAGGGGTGATATCTGTTCTGGCCAATGTGGCGCCTGCCCAGACCCATGCCATCTGCCAGAGCTATCTGGACGGTGACTGCAAAGAGAGCTGCCGTCTGCAGCTGGAGGCCATGGAACTGTGCAGGGCATTGTTCTGTGAGGTCAATCCCATTCCCGTGAAAAAGGCCCTGAACCTGATGGGCATGGGGGCGGGGGCGCTGAGAATGCCTTTGACGGAGATGGAGCCGGGAAATGTGCAGCGTCTGGAGAAGGCTATGAAGAACTACGGCATTTTGTGAAAACTATGGGGCTGTCGCAAAAAATGATTCCATATGCGGCGGCCCTATTTCTAAATATTACTAAATCAAATAAACATTTGGCAAATACGACAAGAAAACGGAGGGAGTAGGAATGGTTAGAATTATCATGCATGGCTGCAACGGAAAGATGGGGCAGACGATAGGAAGTCTGCTGGCGGAGGACAATGAGGCAAAGCTGGTGGCCGGAGTGGATCTGTTCGATGACGGGCATAATTCCTATCCCGTTTACAAGTCGCTGGAGGAGTGCCGGGTGGAGGCGGACTGTCTGGTGGATTTCTCCACGGCGGCGGCTCTGGAGGGAATGCTGGACTATTGTGTGGAAAGGGGGCTGCCCTGCGTGCTCTGTACTACGGGATTGAGCGCCGAGCAGCTGGAGAAGGTGGAAAAGGCATCGGAGAGTGTCGCCATATTGAAGTCGGCCAATATGTCCGTGGGAATCAATCTGCTTCTGGAACTTTTGCGGGATGCCGCCGCAGTGCTGGCGCCTGCAGGTTTCGACATAGAGGTTCTGGAGAAGCATCACAACCTGAAGCTGGACGCGCCCAGCGGCACCGCTCTGGCATTGGCGGACTCCATCAATGACGAGCTGGGCAATGAGTATTCATATGTCTACGATAGGAGCGCCAGAAGGGAGAGGCGGCCGGAGAAGGAGATCGGCATCAGCGCGGTTCGGGGAGGAACCATCGTGGGAGATCATGACGTGATCTTTGCGGGAGCGGACGAGGTGATAACCTTTTCCCATAGGGCGTATTCCAAGGCTGTCTTTGGAAAAGGGGCCATTCAGGCTGCGAAGTTTCTGGCAGGAAAGCCGGCGGGGATGTATAGCATGAAGGATGTGATTGAAGGAGCGCTCTGAGGGCGGCAATATCATCTCTGCAATGGAAGTCTATGGGAAGTTGAAACGTGACGTTTTTGGCATAGGATACGGCAGGGGCTTGGATATCCGGGGGATAGCTGTCCGTTATAGGGCCACGGGCCGGACCCATGGAATATGATAGCGCTGTGCGCCAAAAGGTGGTGATAGAGCGTGTGCCAAAAGGTGGTGTATGCATGGGACATGACAGAACCCACGGGGGCTGTCCCAGTGGGCCGGCCGGGACAAGGCAGGGCAAGAATAGGGTAAGGGTCCGGAGAAAACCGCTTCAGGGAAGAGAGGCAGGAGCCGGGACAGGAAAGGCGAACGAGAGGTACGGATATGGAGGGGAAGGACAGCAAGGTTTTGAAGGTGCTGGCGAAGCAGTACCGGAATGTGGCTGCGGCATCCACGGAGATCATCAATCTGCAGTCTATCATGAATCTGCCGAAGGGTACGGAGCATTTTCTCACGGATATTCATGGGGAATATGAGCAGTTCAACCATGTGCTGAAAAACGGCTCCGGATCCGTGCGAAAGAAGATCGATGAAGAGTTTGGGAATACGATCAGCAGCAGGGACAAGAGGGGGCTGGCGACACTGATCTATTATCCGGAAGAGCGGGTGGAGATCGCAAAAAAAGAGGAGGAGAATATTGAGGACTGGTATTTGATTTCCCTTCATAGGCTGGTCCAAATGATCAAACGTGTCTCTTCAAAGTACACCCGGTCCAAGGTGAGGAAGGCCCTGCCCAAGGATTTTGCCTATGTCATTGAGGAGCTTATCACAGAAAAGGAGGAAATTCACGACAAGGAGGCATATTATAACGAGATTCTGCACACCATCATCAGGATCGGGAGAGCGCCCCAGTTCATTGTCGCGTTGAGCAGGCTCATCCAGCGCCTTGTGATCGACCATCTCCATATCGTGGGAGATATTTACGACAGAGGGCCGGGGCCGCATATCATCATGGATACTCTGTGCGCATATCATTCCGTGGACGTGCAGTGGGGAAATCATGACATGGTCTGGATGGGGGCGGCCAGCGGACATCTGGCGTGCATCGCCAATGTGCTGAGGATGGCGGCGAGGTACGGGAATCTTGCCACTCTGGAGGACGGGTACGGCATCAATCTGCTTCCGCTGGCTACCTTTGCCATGGAGGTCTATGGGGAGTGCAGCTGTGACGTCTTTGCCATACGATACAATACGGACTATAATACGAAGGATTTAAGTCTGGATACCAAAATGCACAAGGCCATAGCCATGATTCAGTTTAAGCTGGAGGGCCAGCTGATCATGCGCCATCCGGAATTCGGAATGGACGACAGAATGATGCTGGATAAGATCGACTTTGAGAGGGGCGTTGTCTCCATCAAGGATACGGAGGCGGATTCCTACAAGGAATATGCCATGCTGGATATGGACTTTCCGACTGTGGATCCCCGGAATCCCTTTGCGCTCACGGAGGAGGAGAGCAAGGTCATGGCAAGGCTTCAGCAGGGGTTCATGCAGTGCGAGAAGCTGCAGAGGCATGTGCGATTCCTCTATGCAAAGGGAGGCTTGTACAAGATCTATAACGGCGATCTGCTGTACCATGGCTGTGTGCCCATGAATGACGATGGGAGCTTTGTCAGTGTGGATATCTGCGGGAAGCGGTATTCCGGCAAGGCATTGTATGACATTTTAGAGTATTATGCCAGAAGGGGATATTATGCCAAGGACAATGGGGAGCGGGCCATAGGTCAGGATATGATGTGGTATATCTGGACGGGGCCGGGCTCGCCGGTGTTCGGCAAGGAGAAGATGGCCACTTTTGAGAGGTATTTCGTGGCGGAGAAGGAGACCCATAAGGAGCAGAAAAATAGCTATTACCGGCTTCTTGAGCAGGAAGAGACGGTAGAACGTATACTGAATGAGTTTGGCCTGCATGATGAGGATGCCCATATCGTAAACGGACATGTGCCGGTGGAGCAAATACACGGGGAATCTCCCATCAAATGCGGAGGACGTCTCCTGATCATCGACGGCGGTTTTTCCAAAGCTTATCAGAAGAAGACGGGGATTGCCGGTTATACTCTTGTATGCAATTCCAGAGGGATGCATCTTGCCGCCCACGAACCTTTTGAATCTGCACAGGCAGCCATTGTAAAGGAGTCGGATCTGTTTTCACACTCCATTGAGGTGGAGACTTACCCCCGCAGGAAGCTGGTGGCGGATACCGACATAGGGCGCACCATCCGGGAAAACATTTATTATCTGGAAGAGCTTCTGGAGGCCTATAGAGATGGCACGATCATGGAAGAAGAATAGTAGGACGCGAAAAGGTCCCGCAGCCTGACCGCATGGCCCCTTTGGCCGCTGTACGGTTGGCTGCGGGATCTGGCTTGGGATTCAATGACGCAGGCAGGATTACCTGATTGCGCCTCCGACGCCCATGCCGTTTGTGCCGTTATTGCTGTAAGGAGTGCTGCCCAGTCCGGTTCTGCTGCCGTTGCCGTAGCCGGATCTGCCGGTTCCCGCATCTGCGGCTCCGCTGCCGTCTGTGCTGCTGCTTGTGCCTACGGAGTCACTGCCTGAGCCGGTAGAGCTGTTGCTCCCTGCGCTGTTTCCGCTGCCGGTGGAGCCGTTGCCTACAGAGCTGCCGGAAGAGCTGCTGTTGCCTGCAGCGCTGCTTGAGCTGTTGTCAGTGGAGCTGCTGCTTGAGCTGTTGCTGCCTGCAGCGCTGCTGGAACTGTTGCCTACAGAGCTGCTGGAGCCGTTATTGTTTGAGCCGTTTTCTGCGGAGCTGCGGTTGTTATTTCCGTCACCCATGATGTCGTCAGTGACATTGTCGATTCCGTCGGTCACGTCATCTACTACGTTGGTGATTCCATCGCCCAGATCATCCAATAAGGAATCATCGTTTCCTGCGGTGGTGCCTCCGTTTCCTACATTGCCGACGCTGCCGGACGTGGAGCCGTTTCCGGCCAGATCGTCGCCTGATGCATTGTTGTCATCTCTGTTGCTGGTGCAGGCGGTTGCCGTGCATATGCAGGCGAGAGCCAGCCCCAGTGCCAGAAGCCTTCTGGCCCCTGCCGATTTCTTTCCTTTTTTCATAGTCTCCTCCATTCTGCTGCGTGAGCTTAAAATCATTCCATCCCCGGAAGCCGCACAAGGCAAAGCGCTCCATGTCACGGCGTAATGCGCGGAATGGCTGATTTGTCCATAGTATGTGAAAACCGCAGGATTTTATGCAAAAGTGAAAAATGTTATGATATTCCAAAGCGCCTTTAGATTAGGAAAAAAGGGCGTTTGAAGGCATATCCAAAATAAGAATTTCATAAAATATTACGAAAATATTAAATTAACATTGCTGAAATGAATCATTTATGGTAGAATACTAGAAGTTACCGGAGGTGATTTTTATGGAACGCAAAAGACACAAGCGAAAAAATAACCACGTGGTAATCGTTACGTCCGATGCTGCCAATGCGGGAGTGAGACAATTTCGTATTCGGCCATGGATTCTACAGACAATCATTCTTATTTTGTGCGTGATCATCGGTGCGCTGATAGGCTATTTCGTCTATGAGAAGGATATCTGGGAGGCCGAGCTGAACCATGCTGCGAGCAGAAATGAGGCTATTGATGCTCTGGAGCAGGAAAAGGCGGGGCTGGAGGGGCAGATAGAGACTCTCAACGGGCAGATAGACGATCTGAACACACAGATAGCTGAGCTGAACGAGGACATAAAGATTCTTAGCAACACTGTGGATCAGAAGGTGCAGGCGGAGGAGGAGCTGGCCGGGAAGCTGGAACAGCAGTTTCTGCCGTCGAAGTTTCCGCTGAACAGCGGGGCTTCTATGGATACGCCTCCGGAAGGGGAGATGATCTGCGTATTCAACGTACAGTCAGGTGCATTGGTGGTTGCCACGGCCAATGGAACGGTCATTTCTGTAAATGACGATCCGGTGTATGGCCATAATGTGTGGGTGGATCATGGGAACGGCTATGTGACCATCTATAGAAATCAGGGCGAAGTCAAGGTAGAGCAGGGGAAAACGGTTACGCAGGGCACTACGCTGATGCTGATTACGGATTCCGACAGCAAGCTAGGCTATCAGATCATGAAAGACGGCGAGTATGTCGACCCGATGGAAATGCTCAACATCAGTGGCTGATAAAAGGATGGAGGTATTGAGTAATGAAAAGAAATGAAACACAGATAACGACTATCATCGGAATGCATGCGGAGTGCAACGGCGATTTTGCCGCAGAAGGAGCCATCAGGGTTGACGGCACTATAAACGGCAATGTCAATGTGACAGACACCATAATCGTGGGTGCGTCCGGATGCATCAACGGGGAAGTGAACGCACAGAAAGTCGTGGTGGGAGGCGAGGTGTACGGTAATCTCAACGTGCCGGAGAAGGTCGAGCTGACTTCTACCGCCAGAGTCATCGGTGATATCACCACCAACGGGCTTGTGATTGATGAGAACGCCATATTCCAGGGCAATATCAATATGAATCAGGATGGCGGCAAGAGAGCCAAGCCCAACGGCAGAACCATGAAGGCGGTGAGGAAGTCTGCAAAGCTGGCGGTAGAGGAAGCGCTGAGAGAGGTGGAAGCGGATAACGAGTCGTCAACGGAAAGCAGTTCCGAATCCTTTGAATAGTCTAAAGAGACGTAAAGGCTGCCGGCAGGTACAGCCCATGGGATGACAAAAAAGAGACAGCCCGGACATTTCACATTGTTCGGGCTGTTTTTTATGGAGTCTTTTTGTCCATTCGTCCAAAAACGATGTCATAGCCGTCATTCCCATAGTTCAGAGATCTATTGACGCGGCTGATGGTGGCGGTGGAAGCGCCCGTCTTTTCAGCGATCTCCAGATAGGTCTTGTGATCCTCCAGCATGGAAGCCACTTCAAAACGCTGCGACATGGAAAGCAGCTCGTTTACGGTACACAAATCGTCAAAAAACAGATAGCATTCTTCCCGATTCTTCAGGCAAAGAATGGCATCGAATAGGAAATCCACCGCTTCGTTTCTGATTTTCTTATTCATGAGAACACCTCGCTGATATTTGTTTGGAGCGGAACCAAAATCCGACCCTTCTGATTTTAACATATTAAAGTTTTAAAGTAAATATGGGAAAAGAAGAAAAACTTAAAGAAACACAAATGAGAAATAAGTCATAAACAAAGGCGCAGAACCCACATGGGAAAATGGGAATGCAGGGGGGAATCAAGAAAGAAAAACGTCAAACTCAAAAGTTGATATTGTCATGTAGTTTTAAATACTATATAATAAAGCTGGTATAGTTTTGATTTATGGGAAGAGGAGAGTAGGAGAGGAAGAAGATATGACGATAGATAACGACGATTTACTGAACAGCTTGCTGGCGAGCTTGGATAGGGTCGAGTACATCAGTCCGGAGGACATACCCAATATCGATCTGTATATGGATCAAGTCACTACATTCATAGACAGTCGTCTTCGTTCTACAGCCAGATATCCGAGCGAGGACAAGATTTTGACCAAGACCATGATCAACAATTATGCGAAGAATGATCTGCTGCCGCCTCCCGTGAAGAAAAAATATTCTAAGGAACATGTGCTGCTGCTGATATTCATCTACTATTATAAAGGTATTTTGTCCATCAGCGATATACAGACGCTTCTCGGGCCCATTACGGAACGTTTTTTCCACAAGGAAGGGGATTTCAACTTGGAGAGCGTGTATCGAGAGGCCTTCAGCATGGAAGAAGAACAAATGCAGTCGCTGAAGAAGGATCTCGTGGAGAAGTTTCGCACGGCACAGAATACATTCGGGAACGCGCCCAAGGAAGATGCGGATTTTCTGAAGAAATTTTCGTTTATCTGCACACTGAGCTTTGACGTCTACCTGAAAAAAATGATTATCGAGAAAATGATAGACGGTTTGGCTCAGACTGCTCAGGACGAGGAGAGGAAAAGGGGAGGCAAGGGAGAAAAAGCGTAAGCAGGAGAGAAGGCTTCATAGGGTTGCGTTTGTAAGGCCGGTTTATGCCTGACCGAAGGCAGGGCGGCTAAAGGCACCAGAGGAGCAGAGGGTCTACATAGTCTGCAAATATTCGGCAACAAGGATAAGCTCTTTTCATAGTATGTAATATCTGAACGGGGGTTGGATAGGGATGTGCGTCCGATCGGATTCAGGGGAATTTTTTCGGCTGATTATTATGGAATCGGAGGTTATTATGAAGGGACTATCCTTAAAGAGGGCAGGGGCCGTGGGCCTGATGCTGCTGTCGGCCGTGTTTGCGGCAGCAGGCTGCGGAAAGGACGGCGACACTGCCAAGGGCGGTGACGGAAAGACGAAGGTAGTGCTGAATGAGGTGGCACATTCTATCTTTTATGCGCCCATGTATGTGGCCATTGAGGAAGGATATTTTGAGGATGCAGGAATTGAGCTTACTCTTGTCACCGGATTCGGCGCCGACAAGACTATGACGGCAGTTCTCACGGGGGAGGCGGACATAGGCTTCATGGGCTGCGAAAGCACCGTGTATACCTATGCCGGCGGCACAGAGGACTATGTGGTGAACTTTGCGCAGCTGACCCAGCGCGCGGGCAACTTTCTGGTATCCAGAGAGCCCATAGAAGATTTTTCCTGGAAGATGCTGGTGGGTAAGAATGTGCTTGGGGGCAGGGCCGGCGGTATGCCGGAGATGGTGTTTGAATATATTCTCACAAAGAACGGCATCGATCCCAAGACGGAAGTCGACATAGACCAGAGCATTGATTTTGGCTCCACGGCTGCGGCGTTTTCCGGGGGGCAGGGGGATTTTACGGTAGAGTGGTGTAGATTACTACACCACTCTTTTTGCTTATTGGCGGAACTGGAACCCGCACACCTTGCGGGTCTGGGGATCCACCTCGATGGAGGCTATGATCTCCTTCCAGTAGGCCTTCTTGTGGCCGGCATCCAGTCCATAGTATATTTCCTGCCACCCTTCTGCGAAAGCGTCAGAAAGGGCCTGATAGACAGCGAGAGAGGAGTCTATGTCGGCAGCAGGGCGGCATTCCTCCAGCTTCTTGGAGAGCAGGGCGTACTGCTCGTCATAGTACGCCTCCTTTATCCGCCCCTTCTGGTACATGCTGTTCAGCCGGTCCAGCTCGGCACGGATCCCGGCTGATCTGTCCGGATGATTCATGGCCTGCCGCCTCTTCTGCTCCAGATCCAGCAGGGCGTTCCTGACCTGCTCTTCCACATGGGTGACCAGATATTCCTCTACGACTTTCTCCGACAGACAAGCACCTCCGTGGTACTCCACGAACTTGGCGCCGCAGCGGTAGCGCTTGTACTGGGTCACGGCTCCGGACTTCAGCGGCCGCCTCGCCACGAAGCCGTTCATGTTCTTGCCGCATATGGGGCATCTTATCATGGAGGAGAAAAGGAAAGGCTCCGTCTGGTGGGGGATGACCTTTGCATCGCTGATTGCTTGGATCCTGCGGAACTGCTCTGGGGTAATGTAGGCAGGGCAATAATCTTGAATGCCGTACATCTCCCCGGTGTAGGTGGGGCATTTCAGGATGCGGTTGACCTGGTACATGGTAGGGCAGGCTGGATCCCCGGCGTACTTGGCAAGGATATGCTCGACCGTGGCCTTTTTGGAGTAGGTGGCAAAGTACTGGCGGAAGATGTCGTCCACGATATGCCCCGTTGCAGGATCCTTGATCAGGTGCTTTTCTGCATCCGTGGTGTAGCCGTAGGCAGGCCTGCCGTTGAGGTGTTCACGGCGGCTCTTTTTGTAGCTGAACACGGAATTGATGCGGTCGGAGGTGCGGTCGCATTCGTTTTCATTGACCGAGAGCATGATGTTGATGGCGAACCGGCCATTGGCCGTGGAGGTGTCATACTCCTCGAAGATGGTCTTCCAGTTGCATCCATGTGCCTCAAGGATGGCCTGAGTGTTGTGGTAGTCTTTGATGTTGCGGAACCACCGATCCAGCTTCGTCACGAGGATCAGGTCGATCTTTCCGGCCTCCACGTCGCGGAGCAGCCGTAGCAGATCCTTGCGGTTCTGCATCTTTTTTCGGGCAGTCAGGCCTTCGTCTGCATAGTACCCGACAATCTCATAGCCATGGGAGAGGGCGTAGTCAGTGAGGGCCTGCCGCTGGGCGTCCAGCGATAGGCCCTCCTTTGCCTGCATCTCCGTGCTTACTCGGTCATAGATTGCGCATCTGATCTTAGGCATGGCAGGCCTCCTTTTCTATATAGGCCAGCATATCGAACTCGATCACGGCAATAAAAGAGTCGGGCTCCGGAACGATCTCCATAGGGTCGGTGGCACGGGGGATGGGCTGCTGCTCCTTCTCCCTGCAGGTGAGTGCAAGGCCTAGTGCATCGACTGCCATCTCATAGGCCTGCTCCATGTCGTCGCCTTGGGTGAGGCATTCGGGGATATCCGGGAAGGAGATCCAGAAGCCGCCCTCCTCGGCCTTATGGAACAATGCGGGATAAAATAGTTTGTTATTCATGTCGCTCCTCCGCCTTAGGCAGGACTGCTTTAGCCCTGCCTGCCTCAATGTGATAGTAGATCAGAAATATTTATGAGGAACCCATCAAAGATACATACAGGAACATCTTCATCAAATCCAAACTGCCCGGATTTAGCATTGTTTTCAAAATCGAAGAGATTTATGGTATAAGTTTTGGGATTCACGATCCAGTATTCCCTGACGCCTGCGGAGCGGTATTTAAAGAGCTTTATTCCATAGTCCACCCGGCTTGAGCCGGGAGAGGCGATCTCGATCACCCAGTCGGGGGCCCCGTTGCAGCCTTTGTCGTCCAGCTTGCTTTTATCGCATACGACGCTGATATCGGGTTCTACATAATTAAGGTCATCCTTGTTCAGGAATACGGCAAATGGGGCAGGAAGGACCTCGCAGTTTCCTCCGTGACTCTTTATGTGCCGGTGGATGGCGGCGGACAGCTCCATGAGTATTTTCTGGTGCCTAAAACTGGGCGGAGCCATGTCGTAGATGCGTCCGTCGATTAGCTCTGCCCTCTGGCCGTCCGGCAGGGCATAGATGTCCTCGGTTGTATAGATTTTTTCTTGTGGCATTGGCATGGTCGAATCCTCGCTTTCCTTGTGTTTTTGATGGGGTACAGCGGTGCAGCCCACCGGACTATCCGAGGTGGAGCTGGGCCTTCAATGCATCCTGCAGCACCTGCGAGAAGTTGATGTTGCGCTCCAGAGCGGCGGCGTTAAGCCATGCGGGCAACGTGACCGTTCGGTTGACGGAACGGTTTATCTGGGCCATTCGGACAGAAGGCATATAGACATCTACCAGCACGGCTCTCTGGTTCTGCTGCAGCTCCACCTCGGAAAGGGGAGTAGGGGCGGGGATCTCTTCGCCGTCCTCTTCCAGACCGTTGAGGACACAGCCGAGAAGCTCTCGTGCGGATAGGAGGGCGTCATCGTCATTGACACCGCTGGTGGCGCAGTTGAGATCCGGAAAGACGATGGATATTTCCTGCCCCGGATCATAAGTAAAAACGGCAGGGTAGAAGTAGCGTTCGGTTTTCTTCATGAGAATGGCCTCCTTGTTTTCAGCATTAGCTGGTCTGTTTCGTTCCACGTCCCCTCGTGGGGACTTGTTTTAAAGGGTCGGGGCTAGTTGAAGCTTAGCCCCGACTGGGATTCGATGCTCTTAAGTGTGCCGACCGGGATGTTGCTGTCAGGATGTTTCACGGTGGTGCGCCCCTTTTTGGTTGGATGCTTGAACTGGTGGTGGCTGCCCACCACATTCACCTCATACCATCCGTCTGCCTTCAGCATCTGGATCACTTCCCTTGATGAATAGCTCTTCATATAGCATTTCCTCCTGACAATACTATAATAACACATATAAAAATATTTGTCAATTCTTTGCACGAATATTTTTATGTGTGTTATATGAAACAAGAAAAGAAGATTATATGCATTATGAGTATAAACATCGAGAGGAAATGTTAGTTTCTTTGAAAAAATGCAGGTATGGGGATGCACCTGCATTTTTCTGAATTATGTGGGAGTGGAGATGATCGGCTTATGTCGGAACGTAATCTATTGTTTCAGCATTGACTTCCAGCGGTATGGAAAGTCCATGTGATTCAAAGATATGTCTGATTTGTATTTTTTTATCAGCTTAGCAAAAGGCTTCACAAAATCATTATTCCAATTTTCTTTGTCAGGATACATTAGTTTGAGCATATAAATTTGGGCAAAAAGCCGTCTTGTTGGGATATATTTTTCTTTTGAGGGCATTTTAGGTATAGCAGGAAATATCCAGTAATACAATCTGGAATAATGAGCGCATCGATTGCGCAAGTCCGTAAGACAGCGCAACCAGCTTTCCATGGTCTGATAATTGACGCCAAATATATTTGCTGCTATTTGGGCTTTGTCGCAGTTTTTCATTCCACGATAGAAATATGAAAGCATGCCCATAGAAAAGAAGTCTATAATTGCCCAAATAGGAATGTGGCCGTCATATTTCTTTTTATGGTGTTTCACAATAAATGTATTTGAATTCTCGGATATGCATATTTCTACATGTCTTACATAGGCGGCATGATTATGTCTTATGTTAAATGATGAAGCATCCATATAGCCCTCAGCCCCATAAGTATGTGCATGAAAATAAGCAAGTTGTGTTCGGATATATATTTCTATTTTTTCTATTATGGAAGAAAGCAGATTTCTGAGTTGAGCATCAAAATTATATATGTTTTGGATGCGTTCAAATTCCAATGAGACAAAGCATTTTTCGTTATCCTTTCGTATGAAAGGAAGATAGTAACCTGAAAGGCGGTAATAATTTGTTTTTGATAGAAAATCAATGCAGGACAGTTTGTTAGCAACTGTAATATTCTTCTTTTGGAGTAGTTCGACTTGTTCTTCAAAGGTAGTCGGCTTCTTTAGTTCCATTTTGTCTCCCGTAAAATAAAATGTGCTCCCATTGGACACATCGCTGAGAGGTGTGGGAGCTTCTGTTGTTTTTAGTATATCCCAAAATTCTCAAATGTCAACTATTTTTGCAAAAAAAGTGGATAAAATTGTGGATAATATGTGTATACTTCCCTTGATGACTTGATGAATAACTTTTCATGTATGATTTCCTCCTGACAGTATTATGATAGCGCATATAAAAGTATTTGTCAATAAGAAAACAAATATTTTTATATGTGCTATTTCGATATAGAAAGCAAAGGCTTAGCTCCGCAGAAGAAAAAGCACCCCGGATGTATTATCAGTACATTCGGGGGTGCTTTTTGTGCCTGATGGACACTGCTATTCTTTTGCCTATCGGGATTATAATGCAGGAAAGGTTTGCAATATGCTTATTCCCGGAATATTCTGTTAATTTGTTTGTATCTTAATTTCAACGCCGATGGTCCCCTTGTCAGATTCATAAATATAAGAATTTTTATCTCTGTCTTTAGGTGAGTCGTAGCAGGTAATATACTTGCTGTTTCCGCCTTTTATAGTAGCGGTAATTGATTTAATAGAATTTGTGCTCATCATTTTTTTGAGATGGGCACAGCTCCCTTTTTTGATGTATCCAATATGTTTCCCTGAAATCAATACTTTTATGGCATTGGGATCATACTGATTTGTTGGCTCAGGAACCAGTTCAGCTTTGTAGGATTGGAATTTATACTCATATACAGTAACATTCAGTAACCCTTTTTTAATAAGCTGCTCTTTGTTGAGTTTATAATCAGGATTTAATGATCCCAAGGACATTATTGCGTCCTGACGAAAAGATGTGCCTGCAAGTCTGTGGGTTTCCTCCTTTTTGGGAGGTTTGCGCGAACTGGTAGTCTGCGGAGGCGGCGTCTTTCTGGTTGATGGCTGAGATGCAGAGCCGGTTCCTAAAGCTTTTTTTAATGAATCAAATAATCCCATAATAATTCCCCTTTTCTTTAGATTTATTAAAACGCCGAAGCGGTTTAACCTTTCCCAAGCGTTCCGAGCACCCTTCCCATGCATTTTGAGTTTTCAGTCAGTGGGATATTGGCAGCCTTAGGGTTGAGGGAGATGAGCTCCCCATGCCCCAGCTTTTTCACATAGCTTTCGTTATCGACAAGGAATATTCCTATTTCCCCCGGATCGATCTCATCAGCCATCTCTACCAGAAGCATATCCCCATCAGAAAAGACGGGTTCCATGCTGTTGCCGTTTACGCCGATGGCATAATCCGCTTTTCTGTACTGAGGTATATCTGGAATTTCAATGCGTTTTGTCGGAGGAGTGCCAAATACAATCTGGCCAGTTCCGGCAGATGCAAGTCTATAGTAATAGTTGATAGTTCGGAAGCGGCAGATATTAGTATCGGCCTGCATGGCAGGAGACTCCAGCTCAGAGATGCGGTTGGACTTTTCTTGCAGCTCTGATACTCGGATTGATTCTCGATCAAGGATCCAGTCAACCGTTTCTCGGCCATGGGGGTCTAGGGAGCGGTACTTTTTGATATGTTCATATTCGGCCAAAGTTACATCGTTTGTCTTACGAGGCAAATTTACACAATCTTGAAAAAGATAATTAGCATCTACTCCAAGAACCTCCATTAATTTATAAATTATTTGCTCTTTTGGATGGCTAGTTTCTTTTTCGTAATTTGTTATAGCAGAGCCAGTGACTCCAGCGAGTTTTCCTAATTCTATTTGAGTGAGGCCGAGATTTTCTCTTGCTTCTTTTATTCTATATCCAATTCCCATAGTGTACACCTCTCTATAAAATCACTATAGCTTAAAAGTATTGAAATGTAAATACAAAAACTCAAGAAAATTTAGAAAAAAGTATTGACAACTAATGAATCTTGATATATTCTGAAAAAGAACTAAAGAATCTTGATGAAAGGAGATAAACGTGAACACAATTGTGGTTCCCAATATAAGAAGGATAATAAGAGAACGTGGATTAAAACAATGTGCAGTAGCAGAGAAGGCTGGCTATACCAAACAGCAATTTAATGCAATGTTGACGGGGAGAAAGCTGATTACGGACGTTGATGTGTTAAACATTACTTGCGCATTAGATGTTGATGCGAATGAATTGTTTAATTCAGAATCTACTGCAGGAGGGAGGTGAGGGCGGATGGAAAACGAAGAAAAAATGCAGAAAAAATGCAGGTACGGTGATGTACCTGCATCATTTTTTAGAATCAGGCGGGGCGGGCTGGAGTGACTTTTCTAACTCATCTAAAGAGTTGATAAAAGCTAAAACAGCTTTGACTTGTTCATCGTTCATTTTTTCCAGTTGGGCAAGCGCCTTTTGATGAATTTCAGACAACGATTTATCTTTGCTGACTTGCTTTAACTTAGGTTCAGTTCCATTAAGAACCCATTCAGCATTATATCCATATTTTTCTTCAATCAAAACTGCAAGAGATTGAGATAACCGAATATCTGGGTCTTTAAGGAGTTTGGATATGTAACTCTCGGTTACACCAATAACAGAAGCAAACTCTTTTTGCTTTAATTTATTTTCTTTCAATATTTGTCTTATCCTATCACATTGGTTCATAGTCTACCTCCTATGAATTATACAATAACAAAAAAACTTGAACAAGTCAAGAAAAATATATTGACAACATGAATAGGTTGATTTATACTTGAATCATTCAATAGAAGAGAGGAGGCAATGGCATGATGACACTCGACAAAGAAACGGCAATCAGAAAGATTGCAGAAATGCCTATCGAAAGAGTATCAAAAGTGTTGATTTTTATGGCTGGCATGGAAGCGGAACATATTATTGATGAAAAGAGTGGAACGGAAAAAAGGCGCAGTCTGTCAAGTTGTAGGAGTGTAACATGAACAAAAGCCATCGACATGACTCCAGTAGAGTTGGCGGAATATAATTCAGAATCTACTGCAGGAGGGAGGTGAGGAGGGAAAAAGATGCTGAAAAAAATTTATGCTGAGTTGATTGCAATAAGAAAGGAACTCCGAACCATACGAAAGAGCATGGAGTCCCTTTCTGGAGACGGAATGAAAGAACGCATTAATCGTCTACTTGTAGAAGATTTTTTTCGACCAAAAGAGCGATAGTTTCTTTCATTGCTATGGAAACTGCATTTTTCAAGACAGTTTCATCTAAAAAGTCAATCATTTGGGTAAGGGAAGGCTTTTCATGCTGTTTGCTGAGATATTGATAATAGTTTTCCGTGGCTTCTGTCCTGATATTGTCATACAGAGTGCTGTTGGCAAACAAAGCATTTACCCTATTCTCAATTTGGATTGTAAGTTCATGTTTGGTCATTGCATCCGCTCCTTTCTATCGTACTCAGCCGTCCGTGCCAGCGGCTTGTACAACCAGTATAAGTTCAGGGAGAGGAAAAAGCAAGACTGAAGTGAGGTAAAAAGACTGGAAGGCAGATGCAGAGGGGAGGTGAGGGAAACGGATTTAACAACACAGTACTATCTAGCAATGCTAATTCTCTTAATTGTTATTGCGGTATGTGCTGTCATATGGTGGGTAATACATAGAGACATTATTTTGGAAGCGGTTTATTTCGTATACTGTGTGATTATTTTTTTGGCAATTGCAATTCCATTATGGTTTTATGCGCATCAGTAGAAAGCAGGCCGTCGAGGGAGCCTGCAGTCAGGCCTGCGTGATAGGCCGATCGGATCCATGGGCCGTCAGGCCCCTGCCCTGCGTGTGGTGCATACGCACCATGAAAACCCCTTTTATTGCGAGAGCATGGAGTGGTGTACGGCCCCGCCATAGGCCGTGCATCACACGGAGGGCAGGGGGAAGGAACTCAAAGGGCCGAAACGGATCTAGGAGGGAGGTGAGGAAGTGAAGGAGAAAATAGAGGAAGTGAGGGAGAGAATAGCGGATTTTCTCGATGAGATTAAATTCCCGGCATTAGGAGGGATTGTCGGGAGCTTCATAGGGATGGCTATAGCAAAGCTGATAGGAATATTGTGATCAAGGTGGTTATGATGGCGATCACGATCGGAAGAATGATCTGGAGCAAGATGAATTGACCGTCAAGCCACTGGTTTTCTTCTACCACGGCAGCTCCTTTTCCTGCCACTGCGAGGATGCAGCTATCCGGAATAACGTTTGTGGGCTTGTCGATACCGGCAGTGACGGCAATATAGCCATCTGACAGCATTCCCCTTATTATTACGGGGATATCGGGATTGCCCTTGAAATGTTTTCTGAGCTTACCGAAGGAGACGCCACGATGCGAATAAATATAGCGCAGGATCTTGCGGTCGTATTTCAGGATTTCCATAGAATGACCTTCTTTCTGTGTATTTGGCTGCGACAGCGGCTTATATAACCAGTATAAGTTCAGAGGGAGAAAAATGCAAGACGGAAGTGAGGTGAAAAGGCCCAGAGGGCAGCAGGAACAGAGGGGAGGTGAGGAAGATGAAAAAAGTAGACGAGCTGATCGAAATGTTAGCAGACTGTATTATTGATGACATCAAAGAAGAGCGTTTTGGGTGCGTGGTAGAAAAAACGAAGGTCCTTGCTGAGTTGCTGTCAGCAAGGGGCCAAAAGGTTACTTTGCCGGAACGTCGGTATCGATAGAGCAGATTAGAGTGTTAAAAAACATTGCTATCCCTTTTGCAGTTGCATCAAATACAGAGGAAAGGAAGGTGAGGGAAGTGGCTATTATTCGGGAAGAAATCACTCGAATTCGACGGAGCCCAATGAAAGGGAATATAAATGTGGTGATCGACATCGAAGGAGAGGCACCCAAGGGAATGATAAAGAAGATGCAGGATCTCCTTGCAGAATACAACAGCACTCTGCAAGGAAATGATTATATTAGTCACGAAATCCGAACGCATCGGAATCCAAAAGAGAAAAAGATGTGATTTCAGGATAATGGACTGGATCATCTGAATCAATGGATGGCAGAGCATCGATCAGGACATTCCCGTCCTCATCCTCTCTGCTGCTATTAATAATGGAAAGTTGTACAAACTGCATTTTATCATTAAAAACTTGGTTTGCGATTTTTACCAAATCCGCAGCACGAATGCAAGTAGCAGTTATTTCGTAGAATTGTCTAGCCATAAAAATTTGCCTCCATTCTTTTTTACTCAGCCATGGAAGCGGCTTGTACAACCAGTATAAGTTCAGAGGGAGAAAAATGCAAGACGGAAGTGAGGTAAAGGAACACAGAGGGCGGCAGAGGAACGGAGGGGAGGCTATGGGAATGAAGAATGAGGGGAACGATGGCCTGACATATGTGTTTTACATATTGGGGTTAATAGTCGGGATCATTTTAGTGTGCCTATTGCGGGGGTAAAGAAGAAATAAGCTTGATGATGTAATCTGCGGCCACTGCCGTCATGATGCCGGCAAGGAAGCTGATGACACGGTTCATCCATAGCTCGAAGCGCTCCAGAGCATATATGTAGGAGCGGTCTCCGGGGCGGATGGCGTAGGGGCGATTGCTGTTGTCCTGAAAAGAAAGCGTCACGCACTCTACGGCCTGCAGAGCCTTCAGGACTTTGAGCTTGGATCTTGTGTCGCAGAAACTTCTGGCGGCTTCCCCGACAACAATATCGTTGTTGTCAAACCATATTTTTTCAAGCCTGCGCAGGCAGCGCCGCATTCTGATCCGCATAATGATTCCGTTCATGGTATCCCCTCCTGAGGAAGAGTATACCACGAAGGAAAGATATTGAAAAGACATAAAGATCAAGTTGCCTGCCAGTACTTCGAGCTGGGGACGCCGCATATAGGAGAGGGGGCGAGGATGAGAAAGAACCTGAAGGAGGCCCGCCAGAGGGCGGGCCTGACGCAGAAAGCCGTTGCTGAATACCTGAAGGTGTCAGAAAGACACTATAAGTTTATGGAATCAGGGCAGACAACTGGCAATGTAGAGCTGTGGGATAGGCTGGAGGATCTTTTTAATGTACATCAGCGTGTTCTGCGAGAAAACCGTCCCGACAAAGAAGGTAATCAGTAGACACATTGAGTTTGTCTGCAATAAGGACGAGTTTTTCAAAGTCAGGGTAGCTTCCTCCGCTTTCATAGTTTCTATAGGTTCTCAGACCGACAGAGAGTGAATCAGCCATTTGCTGGGCAGTAAATCCTTTGGATTTGCGAGTTTCATTCAAACGCTTGCCGAACATAAATTACCTCCTTGAAACACTTGACAGTGAAAGAATTTTACACTATAATCTGAAATATGAATAGTGAAAGAATCTTTCACTGCAAGAAAACGACACCATGGGAGGGAAAAGCCAATGTTAGCAAGAGAGATCGCAAATCTGGAGAACGAGAACAAGGTGCTGAGGTCGGCGCTGGAGGAGCTGAAGGGGAAGATGGAGGAGGGGAGCGTGGCGAAGCCGAAGAGCTGCCAGTACTGCAGGAACTACATCCAGCACTACAAGAAGGCGGGAACCGGGCGGGAGGCCGTGTACACCCCGGTCAACAGCGGGTTCTGTCTCAGCGGAGTGCCGGCCTGCAGGGGAGGGAGGAAGCGTCCGGCACCGGGGGACACGTGCCAGTACTTCGAGCTGGGGACGCCGGAGACGAGGAGCATATAGGAGAGCCTTCCGGGCGGCATCCGCCGCCCAGCGGCTAAAACGGCCACGCCCATTAGGGGCGTGAGGGTCCGAAGCCCCTGAGAACAGTTGACGGGCCGCATCGATGCGAAAGTACCTGCAGCCGGGCGCACACGCCGGCGCTTTGGCTGCAGGCCGGAAACCGATGACTTAAGCCTCGCCCCGGTGAAGTGATCCGGCGTCTAAAGGTTGCACGACAGCATCCTGCATACTGGAGGATAGGCATCCTATACGCTGCGGGGCGTGACGCGGACGGATGTCTGTCCGGGGTATGCGAAAACGGGGAAATAGGAATTTCTGGGGCAGGTAATAGGTACAAGCAGAAGACGAATAGATTCTGGTAAGAGGATCAGGGAGGCAGGCTATGGGAAGAGCTAGTCAGGCACCGCATAGGAAGCCTACGGCGGCGGACATGGAGATCACGCCGGAGCGTGCGCTGATGATAAAGCGCGCCCTCGTGCGCCAGTACGCCCACCAGAACAATCTGGAGGTGACGGGCTGGACGGAGGTATGCGACGGCGTGAAGACGGTGGTTAAGATCATAAACGATAAGGCGGTGATCCAGTCACAGACACCGGTATGACCGGGCGGGGCTTAGCCCCTGCGTGCTGGACAAGCAAGGAAAGGAGGCAGAGATGCTGAAGGATATAGCGATATCCCTGCTCGGGACGCTGCTGGCCATGGAATGGACACCATGGACGGCGGAGCTGGGCATATGGGAGAGGGTATCGGTTGGAGCGGGCTGGACGAGTGCCCTTATTATTTTTTGCCTTTTTTGCGACAGATGCGCCGGCAGGTGGCGCAGGTATAGGCAAAGGGTGGAGAGGGTTCGGCAAAGTGTGGACAAGCTGGCGGGGCTGAAAGGGGGAAGGGCCAATGACAGCACTGGAGGGCTATAGGGAACGGCTGAAGGGGATGGGGGACGCAGAGCTCAGGAGGGAGTGGGAGAGCCCGCAGCCGGGGGAGCTCACGGCACACGTCTGTCTGGAGGCAGTGGAGCATGAGATGGCGATGAGGTTCCGCAGGACGGGCCGGAAAAAGCTGGAGGGCGGGGAGGGCGCATACTTCCTGAAAAAGTACATGGAGCTGCCGGATAGGTTCTGGGAGGCGTACTGCCGGAAGGAATGGGCGCAAGCGAAGATGCTGTACGATGACGCCATCAGGATAGGGCTGTTTCTGGAGATCCCGGAGGAGGTGAGGGCGCAGGTGATGGGGAGCCGTCAGGACCCTGAGAGGCCGGTGGAGGGGCTGTTTCCGGAATGGGCGGTGGACAAGGTCATGCACGAGTGCCTGATCAAGAACCGGCTGGGGCATGAGTGCGTGGTATACCGGGTGCCCGGCGAGATCGGGTTCTACGGTGCAAGCCCCCTGCCCGGCACACGGAGGATGGCGGCGTGGGAGAACCCGGCGTGCCGGATGTGGGACGCAGAGCTCAGGAGGGAGCGGGAGAGCCCGGCGTACCATGCAGGGCAGGGGAGAACGGAACCCTGACGGAAGAGGAACGGGAGACAATAAAAAAACCGGCATCCCAAGGATGCCGGACGCCCTTTCGGGCACCATGACCTGACAAGACCATGGTACCACAGAAAAGGCGTTAAGTCAATGGGAAAGGCACGGGAATGAGGCCTTTTCGGACTTGATAAGAATATTAAAGTTAGGTGGCGGCATGGCATATACGAGGAAGACATACCGGTTTCGGAACGCAATCGAGAGGGAGGAGTATCATTCCGGGAGATATGGGGCACCGGGGGAGAAGAGGCGGAAGAAGGAGAACCCAACCCCGGAGCAGATGGAGAAGGTGAACCAGAGGAATAGGGAGAAGATGGCCCGCAGGAGGCTGCGGAAGTACTTCAGGAAAGAAGATTTATTTGTAACACTTACATACGCACCTGAAAAGAGGCCTGCGGACATGGAGGCGGCGAAGGAGGACTTCCGGAGGTTCGTGGCAAAGATAAAGCCGTCATATAGGAAACTGGGGACAGAGCTTCGGTGGATCCGCAACATTGAGAGGGGAACCCGGAACGCATGGCACATCCACCTTGTCGTGAACCGGATCCCAGATGCCGATCTGACTGTTGCATCGGCATGGGCCCACGGGACGGTGGATCTGAGGCCGTGCCATACGGCGGGGGAGTTTCGGAAGCTGGCAGGGTACCTCACCAAGACGCCGAAGACAGAGAGCAGGCTGAAGGAGTCCAGCTATTCCTCCTCCCGGAACATGCCCCTGCCGGAGCCGGAGAAGAGGGAGGTGACGAGGTGGGATACATGGGAGGAGGGCGAGGTAAGGGTCCCAAAAGGATTTTACCTTGACAAGGAATCTTACCATGAGGGGATCAACCCGGTGACAGGGTTCAGGTACCGCGAGTACACCCTGCTGAGGGTCAAGGAAAAGGAGGATAGGGATGCGGAAGGTGGACATATACATAGGCACGACCCTGCGGGGGTCCGCAAAAGGCGTGGGGAAAGGGATGTACATCATGCAGACCCCGCTGGGAGGGGGAGGCGTCCACGAGCGGAAGGCGGCGGTGGAGATTGACGGGGCCACGGAGAGCCGGCTGGTGCTGTACTGCCTGAGGGACTGCCTCGGGAGCCTGAGGTACGCCTGCGACGTGACCGTCCACACAGAGAGCACTTACGTGGCAGCAGCCATCAACAACGGGTGGCCGGAAAGGTGGCGGGAGCAGGGATGGACGAACGGGAAAGGGAAGAGGGTGAAGGACCCGGGCCTCTGGCGTGACATCCTATGGGACATGGAGGACACGGGGTGCAGGGTGGCGGCGGAGGCGGGGAGGCATGAGTTCAGCGGATGGATGCGGACGAACCTTGTGAGGCTGTACGCCCCGAGGGACGTGTTCGGGGAAGTGGACGGGGAAGCGCTGGATCTAGGGAGGATCTGGCTTCAGGCATATTGAAGACGGGAAAGGAGACAGTAATGGCGAAGTCGATCATGCATGACAAATCTGACGGGACGTGCTACCTCTGCATGCGCCTGAACGGGGACCATGGGAGGAGGACGGGCCTGCAGGAGCACCATGCGCTGCCGGGGACGGCCAATAGGAGGCTGTCGGAAAAATACGGGCTGAAGGTGTACCTCTGCCTCCAGCACCACACGGCGGGCCCGGAGGCGGTGCATACCAATGCGGCCAACCGGATGCTGGTGGCAAGGGAGGCCCAGAGGGCCTTCGAGAAGAGGGGTTCACATGAGAGGTGGATGGAGATATTCGGCCGTAACTATATCTAGCCTTTTGGGAAAATTTGATACATCACAGTAACTGCGGACCGGGACGAAAGGGGCCCGGGACAGAAGGACGGGCCCCGGAAAGGAGGAGGTTGGACAGAAGTGTCATGGAAGGCTTCATCGGGAAGAGGAGGAAACGTAGGAAGAGGTACGGCGAGTACACGGCCGGCAGGGCGCATAGGGCTGCTGCGGCAGCAGTCGCAGGAGAGCGTCCGCCGTATCATCTGACCTACAGCAGGAGAGCGGCAGCCGGGACGCTGCATGGACAAGGGAACCCGGCAGGGAAAGAAGCGGAGGGCAGGCATAAGGGAGGCAGGGGGATGAAAGGGCAATACAGAAGCAGGGTATATACGGAGAGGCCGGACTATGCGGACTTTGACCCGCCTGAGAAGTTCCAGGCAATAAAAGGCTGACAAGTGGGGGGAGGAGATTCTGATGGGAGCGAACAATGTGCTTAGATATCCGGGGAGCAAATGGAACATAGCCAGGCAGTTGGTGGAGCTTATCCCGCCACATCACAGTTATGTGGAGCCATATTTCGGCAGCGGGGCGGTGCTGTTTACCAAAGCGCCGTCCGCCATTGAGACGGTGAACGACCTGGACGGGGACGTGGTGAACCTCTTCCGCTGCATCCAGCAGGACTCAGGGCGGCTGGCCAGACTGGTGATGACCACTCCGTTTTCCCGGGAGGTATACGATAGGCAGTTCAGCCCGGACAACTCATGTGCAGGAAGATACCAGCGGGCAGCAGGATTTCTGGTGCGGATGTGGCAGGCTCACGGATCCCGGAATGACGGGTACAAGGCAGGATGGAAGTATGACGCAGTGGGCAGGGAGAGGATGTACTCCCTCTGGAACTGGTATAGGCTGCCGGAATGGATCGTTGAGGCTGCGGAGCGCCTGCGGAAGGTGCAGATAGAGTGCAGGCCGGCGCCGGAGGTGATAAAGCGGTTTGACAGTCCGAACGTATTTATGCACATAGACCCGCCGTACCTGCTGGAAACCCGTGCCAGAAAGCAGTACAAGCACGAGATGACGGACGCAGACCATGAGGAGCTGCTCCGGGCCATCCTGCAGAGCCGGGCACAGATCATGATATCAGGGTACGAGTCGGAGATGTACAACGATTACCTGCATGGCTGGCGGAAGGAGAGCTTTGCCAGCCATGCAGAGGGCGGGAGGCCCCGTCAGGAAACCGTCTGGATGAATTACGAATACCATGTGCAGATGACGCTGGGGGATATGGAGGTGGGAAAGGGATGATGATAGGCCTCCATGATGCGGAGAGAGACCACATGAAAGGGAAGCATTTCCCGAACCTTGCCCTGATGAAGATATCCGCATGGCATAAGGCAAATGGGGACCAGGTAGAGTGGTGGAACCCGCTGTATAGGTATGACCGGGTCTACAGCTCCAAGGTGTTTGACTTCACGCCTGAGGATCCGTATCTCCCGGAGGATGCGGTCAGAGGAGGGACGGGATACCGGGATATTCCGATGAACCAGACGCTGCCGCCAGAAATAGAGGAGATGTATCCGGATTACAGTATCTACCCGGAGTGTGATTACGCCATCGGCTATCTGACCAGAGGCTGTCCGAATCACTGCCGCTGGTGCGTTGTGCCTGAGAAAGAGGGAGGCATCAGGCCGTACCAGAGATGGGAAGAACTTGTTAGGCCGGATACGGACAAGCTGGTGCTGATGGATAACAACATACTTTCTTGCGAACATGGGATCCGGCAGCTGGAGGGGCTGGCGGGGAGCGGATATAGGATCGACCTGAATCAGGGGATGGATGCAAGGCTGGTGGACGGCAGGGCAGCAGACATTCTGGCACGCTTGTCGTGGATCCGCTTCATACGCTTTTCATGCGACCAGAGATCGCAGATTGCGCCAGTCAGGAATGTGGTAGAGCTGCTGGCTGAGCGTGGGGTCAGGCCCTATAGGATCTTTGTCTATCTGCTGGTGACTGCCGACCTGAGGGATGCATCGGAGAGGGTAGAGGCGCTGAAGGGCTATAAAGGGATCAACCTATACGCTCAGGCGGAGCGCAACGAGAGGATGGGGATCGTGCCAAGTGCGGCACAGCTGGAGTTCCAGCAGCGGTACGTGTACAGCGGGAGCTACCGGAAGGAGACATGGGACGGATACTGCTCCAGAAAAAGGCTGGACTTCGGGGAGGTGGGACTATGACACAGTGCTGCAGGTACTGCTGTTATCTGTGTTTCTCGGCTGGGAATGGGATATGGTGCGACAAACCGATAGGTGTGTTCGGGGAGAACGAAACGGGCTGCAGACCGAGGGCGCCGAAGAAGAAACAGTGTGACGGGCAGATGGATCTGTTCGGGGAGGACGGCGGCCATGGGAGATAGGGAGCTGACGCACCTGAGCTTGTTCGCCGGCATCGGGGGGCTGGACCTTGCCGCCGAGTGGGCGGGGATCAGGACGGTGGGGCAGTGCGAGTGGGCGGAGTACCCCGCCAAGGTGCTGGAAAAGCACTGGCCAGACGTGCCGAAATGGAAAGATATCAGGACATTAACGGAGGAGAGCTTTTATGAGAGGACAGGTAGAAGGACAGTTGACGTTATCTCTGGGGGATTCCCGTGCCAGCCTTTTTCCGTCGCCGGGAAGCAGCGAGGCAAGGAGGACGACCGCTACCTCTGGCCAGAGATGGCTAGGGTTGTCAAAGAACTGCGGCCCGCTTGGATCGTTGGAGAGAATGTTGCTGGGATCATACGGATGGCACTCCCCGACATTCTATCTGAACTGGAAGCCTATGGATATCGGACAAGGGCATTTCTTATACCAGCTTGCGCTGTCGGAGCCAGACACAGACGGTATAGGGTCGCCATTGTCGGACGCAGAGCCGAAAATCTGGAGAACCCCGGTGGCGTCAGACGCGGCGAACCGGGAGATGTATGTGAACAGCAGGGGGGAGCCGAACCTGAGCGGTCAGGTGAAACTGTGGCCGACGCCGACAACTGGAGCCGGGATGTGCGGGGGAACGGGGAGCTTCCGGGAGCTGAAGAGGCTGGAGGAGAACGGGGTGATTTCAGGGCCGGAGAGGAAGGGCATGAGTCAAGGCAGCGGCGGCCAGCTGAACCCGGAATGGGTGGAATGGCTGATGGGCTTCCCGGCTGGGTGGACGGAAGTTTAGATTTTATCCTTGACCATTACTGGGATACAGAGCCGGACATACCGAGGCTCGCAGCAAAGGTCCCACACCGGGCCGACCGTATAAGGGCGCTCGGAAACGCAGTAGTCCCGCAGCAGTTTTATCCAGTGTTTAAGGCGATAGCAGATATCGAGAGGGAAATGGAGGACGTAGGATGAACGCAGGAAGGATGGCCACAAGGTCGGTGCTGGAAAGGAAGGAGGGCCTGAGGAGGATGGGGCTTGGAGAGGCGGTGGCCCTATTTAAGAACATCGATCTGAGCAAGAGGAAGGTGACAAGCGGATGGCAATAGAGACGGTGCTGGGCATGGAGCCCCACAACGGCATAACAAAGCAGGAGTTTATCAATGCGCTGGGCTGGCTCATGGAACGTCAGGGCGGAGCAGGGGAAAGGGAGGATGTGGGATGGATAGGGTGATGCCGATTCTTTTCAACACTGGGATGACAGAGGCGATCTTGGGGGGCCGGAAGACGGCCACGAGGCGCGCGGTGAGATATAAATACGGCAATACGGAAATAAAGATGAAAAGGGACAAGTACGGTGCTGGGCTGATTGAGATCCAGAAGGATGTCGAGGGAGAAACGCATGGGAAGAACCCGGACGGCTCCACATGGCATAAACTGCGCCCGTACATAGAGAAGCGGCCGCCATATAGGCCCGGCGACATCCTCTATGTCCGTGAGACATGGGGCTTCGTCCCATGCATCAAGTGCAACATGGGGGAGCTGATATCAAGACGGTGCGGGGAGGATCCTATCGAATACGGTGACGGCGGCAGCATGTCGGAGGGATGATTTGTCTATAAGGCGGGCCATACGGAGCCCCGGCGCATCAGATGGCGCCCGTCCATCCACATGCCAAGGCTGGCGGCCCGGATCTGGCTGAGGGTCACGGACGTGAGGGCGGAGAGGCTGCAGGAAATTGATGGATGGGGGGTATCTGCAGAAGGAGTCGATAACGGCAAAAGCAATCCGGCAAATGGGAAGAGATGGGAGAATATGCAGAGGATGGTATTTTCTGAATTGTGGAATTCAACAATCAAAAAGAAAGACATTTGTATATACGGCTGGATCGCAAATCCTTGGGTATGGGTGATAGAGTTCGAGCCGTGTGAGAAGCCGGGAGTATAAAAACTCCTTACATTAGGGGATTGTGGAGGGAAAGGGAAATATGGATAGATTAACAAGAAAATCAGATACAAGCGATATGGTTTGGTTCATAGATTGTGAGCATAAGGGATATACGGAGAGCGGATATGCTGAAAGAGAACCGTGCGAAATGGACGCTCACCATGCCAGACTTGCGATTGCGAAACTGGCAGAATACGAAGGCTTGGAGGAACAAGGGAAACTGCTGAAACTGCCTTGTGCGGTGGGGGATACGATATACACAAATGCGTCAATGCAAGGTTGGTATTTCAGAAAAGAAAACAGACCATATGCGTCAAAGGTTGTGTTTATCGGAATTAACGGAGTGAATAACTGCATAAATGTTGATCTTGAAAACGGTCATATGCTCCAATTCAAATTTTCGGATATAGGGAAAACAATTTTCCTCACCAGAGAAGAAGCCGAAGCTGCTATCTCGAAGAAAGGGGAATGAGCATTGAAAACGTGCGTGTCCATTGAATGTCCTTTCATCCATTATTGCAAGGCTTACAGTTTCCTGATCAACCGGGAAGGTGGATGCTCAGCACAAAAGGCGATTATGGAAGCAGCAAAGAAACTTGAAAAACAGAAAAGAAAGGAAGGTAGGAAGAATGGGAAAGATTTATGATGCAGTTATGGGTTTAGTTGTAGGTGATGCGCTGGGTGTTCCGGCAGAGTTCAAAGCCCGTGACACCTTCCGCGTTGATGATATGATCGGGTATGGAACATATAACCAGCCGCCCGGAACATGGTCGGATGACAGAGTCCGACGCTTGCTGAAATGAGCAGCAGTCATAAGGAGTATGGTGGAGAATGACTAGGGAGAAGATGAAGTCATATAGGAGTGCCAGAGCAGAAATCAAGGAATTGAAAAGTAAATTGAAAGATCAGCTTATAGGGAATTCAGAGAATTTCGTGGCAGGCTCTGCGACAAATGACTACAGCAGAAAGAGGGAAAGATATTCGGGTAGGCTTGACAAGCTGGAAAAAGAATGTGATGAAATCGAACAGTTTATAGAGGGCATTGAGGACAGCCTGACAAGGCGGGTATTTCGGATGTACTATATTGACGGAAGGACGCAGAAAGAGATAGCACAGCTCATCAATATGGACAGAAGCATGGTCAGCAGGAAGCTGAATACCCCGGATCTTTGCTGACCCGGGGTATATGCTCATGCATGCTGCTTCTGCTGGTATATGGCGATGAGGGAGTCCTGCAGCACCTGCGAGAAATTAATATGATTTTTCTCAGCGAAGGTGTTGAGCCATGCAGGAATAGTCAGATTTTTCCTTATCGCTTTTTCTCCATATTTTTCGGCGTAGGAATCCATGTCTAGAACAAGCATGCTCACAAAGCCGCCTGCATCAGGTACGATAGATGACAGCGGGCTCGCAAGGGGAAGGCTGTTCCCGTCTTCGAGTTCGTCAAGTACCCAGCCGGAGGCGGCATCCGTTCCCATGAGGATGGCCTCAGCAAGAGTATCGCCTCCGCTCACACATCCGGGAAGATCAGGAACCACAACAGCATAAGCACCTTCTTTTTCCGGATCCGGATAAAAACAAGCAGGATAAGTTAATTTCATAGGAGCCTCCTTTATTTGTGGGCAGTGCCGGACTTTACAGCCCGGCCTGCCTGAGAATTTGTTTTACTATCTGTGGAGCAATGTCTCCGGGGTGATTGGGGATTGTGACCTTGCCCGGTTTTGATGGGTGGATGTATTGGCAGTGGGAACCTTTTGCGTTTTTATATTGCCATCCGTCTGCCAGAATTATTTTTTCTATTTCCCGGAATCTCATGCTGTTTCCTCCTTACAATTATATTATACGCATAATGCGCATATAAAGCAAGGCTTTTTAAAAGATTATGGAAATAATTTTTCGGTTCCCTGCAAGTTGCACACAATTCACATTTTTCACATTTATAATAATACTTAGGTGGCGAGGGCACGGCAGCAGCCGTGCCCTTTAAACGGCTGCAAGGCGTGTCGGGACATAGGAGCGGATCATGGCGAAGGGATGGGCAAAAGGTTTCTACCGGTCAAAAAAATGGATAAAATGCCGTGACTCTTATATAAGGGCAAGGATCATGGAGGACGGAGGGCTGTGCGAGGAATGCCATAATAAGCCGGGGTTTATCGTGCACCACAGAACCTTCCTCACGCCGGAGAACATATCGGATCCTGAGGTGAGCCTGAACCATGAAAAGCTGGAGTATGTCTGCAGGGACTGCCATGATCTGTTTGATGGGCATGGCCTTGGCAGAGCGGCGAGGCCGATGTGCATATTCGGCGCTGACGGGCAGCCGGTATCGTTGCGGGAGGTGGATAGGAAATGAAACTGGCTGGACGCAAGGCATGGTGAGATCTGGACACTCCCCCCTGAAAACAATGCCGCTGTCCGTTCAAGGAGACCGTAGGGGTGGACTTCAAAAATGGTGGGTGTCATGCGCAAGGGGGGTGTAGTGCCGGTTAAAAGGGGGATATGGCGGGACATGGCAGAGAGAAGACAGAAATCGAAACAACTGAGAAGGCTTGAGAAGATATTCCGGGACATACGGGAAGATAAGAAGGAGACTGTCAGGAACCTGATAGAGAACGCTGCATTCATGGAGATCCAGCTGGCTGGCCTGCAGAAAGAGATCGCTGAGAAGGGCCCGGTGTCGGAATACAAGAACGGAGAGAACCAGTGGGGGACGAAAAAAAGCCCCGAGGTAGAAATCTACAACACCATGATAAAGAATTATATGGCAGTGGTGAGACAGCTGCTTGAGCTGCTTCCGGAGGGTGGCGCAGACGAGAAGGACGAGCTGATGTCGTTTATCGGCGGGGGAGGATGACGCTGGAGGACGATGCTGGAATTTGAGAGGTATTTCGGGGACATACTGGACGGGCGGATCAAGGCATGTGAGAAGATCAAGATTATCAGCAACAAGCTGATGGAGCAGTATCTGAAGCCGGGAGAGTACCATTTCGATTGTGAAACGGCGGAGAGGCACATAGAGTTCATCGAACGGTTCTGCTATGTGCCTGCCGGAGCCATAGGAACGAGGATAAAGCTGGAGCCATTTCAGAAGGCGAGGCTTCAGGCAGCGTTCGGATTCGTGGATGACAATGGACTGAGACAATACAACGAGGTACTGATAATAGAGGGGCGGAAGAACGGGAAGACCACGGAATGTGCAGCGGTGGAGCTTGACCTATTGGTGAACGATAGGGAGGGGGCACCGGAGATCTACAACGTGGCCACAAAGCTGGATCAGGCGAAGAAAGGGTACAATGCGGCCTGCAATATGCGGCTTCAGAGCCCGTTGCTGAAAAGACATGTAAAGAAGAGGGCAGCAGACCTCTATTTTCCGGGGAACATGGGGTACATCAAGGCTCTTGGAAGCAACGTGAACACGCTGGACAGTCTGGACGCCCATGCGGTCATAATAGACGAGCTGGGGGCGATAAAGAACCGGGATCTGTATGACCTGATGAAGCAGTCCATGGGGGCCAGAAGCCAGCCGCTGCTCTTCTGTATTACCACAAACGGGTTTGTCCGGGAGAATATATTTGACGCTCAGTACAAATATGCGGAGAAGCTTCTTTACGGGAAGCTCGCTGAGGAGAACAAGCGGTTTCTGCCATTTATCTATGAGCTGGACAGCATAGGTGAGTGGGAGGACGAGGAATGCTGGATCAAGGCGAACCCGGGGATCGGGACAATCAAGTCGTGGGACTATCTGAGGCAGATGGTGAGCAAGGCCAAGGACGACCCTTCGTTCAAGCCCACCGTGCTGGTAAAAGACTTCAACATGAAGCAGACCAGCGAGGCGGCGTGGCTCACCTTCGAGGCATTGGACAATGATGAACGACTCCCGGAGTATGCGTTCCGCTATGGGATAGGAGGGTTCGACGCAGCGGACAAAGTAGACCTGAATGCGGCGAAATGCTTGTGCATGAAGCCTGATGATCCGCATATCTACGTGAAGAGTATGTACTGGATCCCGGAGAGGGTGCTTGAGGAAGAGGAGAGGAAAGGGAACCGCAGGGAGAGGGACTCGGTGCCGTACAGCCTATGGGTGAGTCAGGGATACCTGAGGACGTGTCCGGGAGCGAAGTGCGACAAGAAGATTTTCATTGAGTGGTTCAGGGAACTCAGGGACAGAGAGGACATCTATATGCTTTACATAGGATACGACCCTTGGCATATAGACGATTCGACGCTGAGGGAATTCGAGGGTGAATTCGGGAAGACGGCGATGGTGCCGGTCAGGCAGGGGGTGGCCACACTTTCTGCACCGATGAAGGATCTGGCGTCAGACCTGAAAGAGAAGCTGATCGTATATGACAACAATCCGATTGACAAATGGTGTCTGGCAAACACGCAGGTCAAGACGGACATAAACGGTAATATCCAGCCCGTTAAAGGAGTGGATGCGAGGAATCGGATCGATGGGACGATAGCCCTGATCAACGGATATGTGGTTCTGCAGGACAAGGAGGACGAATACTTAAGCCTGCTGTAGGAGGAAGAGATGGGACTGTTCAGAAGGAAACGAATGCGGAACGAAAAAGTGGGCAGGGAAGTGATACAGATGGTCACAACGTATGGAGAACATTACTGCTCATGGAACGGGAAACTTTATGACAGCGACATTGTGAGATCCTGCATACGGCCGAAGGTGAAGGCGGCGGGAAAGCTGGTGGGGAAGCATATCCGGGCGGACACCGGCGGGCTGAAGGTGAACCCGGAGGCGAACATCCGCTTCCTGCTCTCGGAGCCGAACCCGTATATGACGGGGCAGCAGCTGCAGGAGAAGGTGGCGACGCAGCTGTGCCTCAACAACAACGCATTCATCCTGATCATAAAGGATGAGAACGGAAAGCCCATGCAGCTGTATCCCATTCCATGCGTGGCGTGTGAGACGAAATACATCAGCGAGGAGCTGTACCTGAAATTTCAGTATAGGAACGGAAAGACGGGGACGTTCCCGTATGAGCAGATCATCCATCTCCGGCAGGATTTTAATGAACATGACATATTCGGGGAAAGTCCGGCGCCAGCGCTGGCATCCATGATGGAGGTCATAGGGACCATAGACCAAGGGATAGTGAAAGCCATCAGGAACAGCGGGATCGTGAGATGGCTGCTGACGTTCACGGCATCCATGAGGCCGGAGGACATCAAGGAGAATGTAAAAAGATTTGTTGATAACTATCTGAGCGTAGAGAGCGAGACCTTCGGGGCCGCGGGCGTGGACTCCAAGGCTACGGCCACACGGATAGAACCCAAGGACTATGTGCCGAATGCCCTGCAGACGAAAGAGACCATAAACCGTATTTATTCATTTTTCAATACCAATGAAAAAATCATCCAGTCCAGATGGACGGAGGACGAGTGGAACGCCTACTATGAGGCGGAGGTGGAGCCGATGGCGGTGCAGATGGGGGAGGTGTACTCCGTCAGGCTGTTCTCCCGGAGGGAGCGGGGATGCGGGAACAAGATCGTGTTCGAGGCCAGCAACCTGCAGTGCGCCAGCCTGAGCTCGAAGCTGGCCCTGCTGGCCATGGTGGACAGAGGGGCCATGACCCCGGACGAGTGGCGGGCGACGCTGAACATGGCCCCTATAGAGGGAGGGGACAAGCCCATCCGGAGGCTGGACACTCAGGTGGTGGACATGGCGGGGAGGCTGCTGGACAAGGCAGCCGGGCTTGATGCCGCAAAGGTCACAGCGATAGCCGGGCTTTTAGGGAAACTGCTGGAAAATGCAGAAACGAGGTGTACGGAGCTGCCGACAGCAGCTATGGAAGAAATAGGGGGGCGTCTCCGGGATGCCCCGGAAAGGGGAGAGGATGAAGCACCGGATCAATATCAGGGGCGTGATGGTCCCGAATGACTATAAGTGGTACTACGACTTCTTCGGGGAGGACTGCACCTGCCCGAAGGATATCCAGCAGGTGCTGGACGCATTTCAGGACGGGGACGAGATAGAGGTGTACATAAACTCGCCGGGCGGGGTCATAGACGTGGGATCGGAGATATACACCCTGCTGAGGGGGAGGAAGGACAGCGTGAGAATCTACATCACCGGCGAGGCCTGCAGTGCCGCCAGCGTTGCGGCCATGGCGGCATACTGCGAGATGTCGCCTACGGCGCTGATGATGGTACACTGTGTCTCCACGTATGCGGGAGGGAACCATAACGATATGGAACATACCGCAGAGATCCTGCGGACGGCGGATAGGGCGCTGTGCAGCGCCTACGTGGACAAGAGCGGGATGTCGGAGGAGGATGTCCTGCAGATGATGGAGCATACCACGTGGCTCACGGCAGAACAGGCTCTGGAGCGGGGGCTGATAGATGCCGTGATGTTTCAGGACGGGGGGCAGCAGGCGGTTCTGACAGCCGGCCCGCTGTTCCGCCTCCCGTCAAAGGAGCAGATGGAGAAAGCCAGCAGGACCATGCATGGAAAGCCGGAAGGAGACGGAGGGCTCTGCATGGCTGGTGCGAGGCTGAAGTTATTAAAACTGAGAGGAGAAGGAAGATGAGAAGAAAGCAGTACGAGGCAATGAGGAGGAGGCTGATGGACGAGGCCCAGCAGCTTCTGGATGCCGGGAAGGCGGAGGAGGCGAACGACAAGATGGAGGAGGTGAAATCTCTGGACGAGCAGTGGGACGCCGTGGCGCAGGCAGCCGCCAACTTTGCGGCGCTCAACGGAACCCAGACAGCACGCAATCCTGCCGGAATGGTCGAGGATGCCATGGCAGGGGAGGAAGAGGAGTCGGAGGATTCCCCTGCGGCAAAGGCATGGAGGTCGGAAGAGTACCGCACCGCATGGGCGAAGCACCTGATGGAGAAGCCCATGAGCAACGGAGAAAGGGAGAGCTTCCTTCTGGTCAACGAGGCATACACCCATACAACGAAGAATACCAGCATCGTCATCCCTGAAACGGTGACGAAGGGGATCTGGGAGCTTGCCGGGGAGTACTACCCGTATTTCGAGGATGTTACGAAAACCTATGTGGGCGGCCTCCTCACCATGGTGCAGGAGGACACGTCCTCAGAGGCGAAGTGGTATGACGAGGAGACGGAGGTAGAGGACGGAAAAGAGACTTTCAAGGAGTACAATCTTTCAGGCTGTGAGCTGTCCAGATCGATCACAGTGTCGTGGAAGCTCCGTGAGATGGCGATCGAGGAATTTATCACCTATATCCAGAGGAAGATGGCTAAGAAGATCGGGGCCGCCGCAGGATACGGCGTCACCCATGGCGCAGGGAAGGGGGGCCAGACAAGGAAGCCGGAGCCCGTAGGGACGGTCACTGCGCTGCTGGCTGAAGAGGGCACGCCTCAGGTGGTGGAATATGCCAACGGTGCCGTGCCCAAATACGACGATATCGTAAAGGCAAGGGCGAGGATAAAGTCGGGGTACGGTGCGGGGCTGAAGATCTATGCGAATGCCAGAACCATCTGGGAGAAGATCGCCATGATTCAGAACCAGAACAAGCGCCCGCTGTTCGTGCCAGACGTGACGGGGCAGGCGGCATTCAGGATCCTCGGGATGCAGGTGAAGGAGGACGACTCCATGAATGACGGCGAGATCCTTTTTTCCAACCCTGCGGACGGCTACCACCTGAACATCAACAAGGAGATCAGCATGGTCACGGAGGACCATGCCAAGCTGCGCAAGACGGACTATGTGAGCTACGGGATCATGGACGGGAACATCCTCACCAGCAAGGCCCATGCGCTGCTGAAGGAGGCGGCCAAGACCGGTGCATAAGGCCGGATTCATCTCTTCAGGGAAAAGGAAGGAGGGCGGTCATGATATCAGCGGAGCAGATAAGGACGAAGATGCGGATCAGCCATTCCCGTCTTGATGAGGATATCAGCAGCAACATAGACGCCGCCCGGCTGGACATGGGCCGGGTGGGCGTCAGTCTGGAGAAGGACGATGCCCTGACGGACAAGGCCGTGGAGCTGTACTGTAAGGCGCAGTTCGACTATCTGGGGAAGGGTGAGCAGTTCAGGGAGAATTACGAGAGGCTGAGGGACGCTATGAGCGGTTGCGGAGAATACCGGAGGGGTGCAGATGAGGGATGAGGAGATTTTTTTCATGGACCTGGTTCCCGCAGGAGGAGAGGATGCGCACGGGGATCCGGTGATGAAGGAGCGTATGTCCGGTGCAGTCTACGCAGAGGCCAGATCCATCGGCCAGACGGAGTTCTATCAGGCAGAGACGGCGGGGCTCAGGCCGGAGATCAAATTCGTCATAACGGACTATTTGGATTATCAGGGGCAGCAGTACCTTGTCCACGATGGGACGAGGTACACCGTCCTCAAAACATACCGCAAAAGCAGCAATGAGCTGGAGATAACGTGTTATGGAGGTGTGAGGGATGCCGGTGCCGCCGTCAGTGACAAGGATTGACAAAAACGGGGTGAAGTTCATATCCGGGGTGGACAGATGCTCGTACACGCTTAAAGAGCTTGTGAGGGCGGCGCTCCGGGACGTGGGGAAGTTTGTCTGTATCACATCCAACAAGGCTGCCCAGAAACTGTACTATAACAGCATGCGGAAATCGAAGAGGGTGAGGGGATCCAAAGGAGCATTCCAGTACTGGGCGAGGAGTCAGGAAAGCGACCTGCAGGTCGGCATAAAGCATGGCGCATGGTACGGGACAGAGCAGGAGCTGGGATCCAGCAGGATTAAAAAGAAGGGGATCCTGACCAATGCGGTCCATGACAATATCGCTACCATCATAAAAATCGAGAGCCAGTATCTGTCAGCTCTGGAGGACGAGGCGGAGGCTCTGGCCCTGATCAGCGACAAGGAGTACAAAGGAGGCGGCGGAGACGAATGAACAGCCAGTTGAAAAAGGCTCTGAGTGAACTGACCGGGGCGTATTATGAGGAGGCCCCGAAAGAAGCCAGATATCCATATACAGTGTTCTCCGTGCGCAGAATCAGCGAAGAGGATGGGGTGGAGACGTACTCTCTGGAGATCGACGCATGGGACAATTCTCCGTTTTATTCGGGAGCGGAGGACATGATGGACACACTGGAGCTGAAGCTCCACAGATGCAGCTTCAGCACGGAGGGGCTGCTGATCAGGACATACAAGGGAAACAGACAGAACATCCCGGATCCGGACAAGTCGCTGAAGCGGGTGAGGGAGCAGTTTGAGATGAAGGTTTACAGAAAAGAGGGGTGAAGAGGATGGAGAAAAAGAAGGCGTATTCCGGGTACACAAAGAAGACTGCGGAGAACCTGCTTCTGGATGCGGGGGCATTCTTCCGGAATTTCAAGTTCGAGGAAGGGGGAACAGACAATGACACATTCGACACTGCCGTGGCAGCTGGAAAGCTGATCGGCGCCACCAAGGGCGGAGGGGAGTTTTCGGCCGCAGCGGCGATCAGGCAGATCGAGGTGGACGGAGTGAAGGGCAAGGCCAAGGGCCTCGAGGTGATCGACTCATGGGAGGTGTATCTCAAGGCCACGGTGCTGGAGACCACGTCCGAGTCCATAAAGGCGGCACTGGGAGCGGCCACCGTTGACACGGGGACGGACACAGACTATGACGTGATCACGGGAAATTCCGCCATAGGGCTGGAGGACTACATCGACAATGTGACATGGATCGGGACCCTCAGCGGCAGCGACAAGCCGGTCATTATTCAGGTATTCAACGGGCTCAACACAGAGGGCCTGAAACTGACCATGCAGGACAAGAACGAAGGGACTATTCCCATGACGTTCTACGGGCATTATACGGACGATGATCTGGACAGCCCGCCCTTCAAGGTGTTCTACCCCAAAAAGAAAGAGAAGGTGCCGGAGGGGCAGCAGGACTGAACAGCTGAGATAGGAAAGGAGACGAAATCAGAATGAGAAAGATCAATACCGGGGACGTGTTCAAGATGGGGCGGCTGCTGAAAAAGAGTGGCGTGATGGAGATCGTGAGGAACGCATATGAAGAGGGCAGGAAGGAGGGTGCGGACAAGGAGAAGATCGGGTTGGACGCCATTCTGGGCATCGTCTGCAGCTGCTCCGACATCAGTACGGAGGGACAGATCTACGAGCTGCTTGGAGGGATATGCGAAAAGGAGCCGACAGATGTCATGGAGCAGCCGCTGGAAGTGACGATCGAGGACATCAGCGGGATCTTCCGGGAGAACAACATCGCAAATTTTTTGAGGTCAGCATCCGATTTGGCGGGGAAGATGTAAGGATAAAGGATCTGGTCTATAAACGGTATGGGGGAAACGCAGGCGGCGTTTTCTCTATGCCGTTTGAAGACGGGTGCGAGATGATCAGGTATGCATTGGATGCTGAGAATGATGACAAGCTTTTCCTGCGCTGGGCGGTGATGTATCAGGCCCAGATGGGATTTGAGGAGTTCAAGCGGGAACTGGGGAGCGGGGAAGAGGCTGCGGACGATAGGAGCGCGGAGGAAATTCTGGTCAAGGTAAAAGGGATAATCGGGTGACATAGATGGAGATATTCAAACTGTTCGGGTCGATATTCGTGGATACGGATGCAGCTGAAAGAAGTATGCAGAAAATAGAAAAGGCGGCAGAGAAGCTTGGCAATGGGATCGTGGCAATTGGTGATAAGCTGTCAGATGTAGGAGGAAAACTGACAAAAACGGTGACAGTAGGGGTTTCCGCTCTTGGAATCGCCTCTGTAAAATCGGCAAGTACTTTTGAGGATGCTATGGCCAAAGTATCGACAATTGCGGATGAATCAGAAATGTCCATGGGGGAAATGGAACGTGCAATCCTCGACTTATCAGACCAGACGGGAGTGAGCGCCGCTGCAATTGCAGAGGATGTCTATAATGCCATATCTGCGGGGCAGAAAACAGCGGACGCTGTAAATTTTGTGAGCAAATCTACGAAACTGGCCAGAGCGGGCTTTGCAGATACTGGGAAATCGCTGGACATCCTTACGACGATCATGAATGCATATAGCATGGAGGCGTCAGAGGTAACGAGGGTTTCGGATGTGCTGATTCAGACGCAGAATCTGGGTAAAACAACGGTGTCAGACCTTGCATCCTCTATGGGAAAGGTAATACCGACAGCGAAGGCGAACGGCATCTCTATTGAGAATCTTGCATCAATGTATGCAGTTATGACCGCAAACGGAATAGCAACTGCAGAAACAACCACTTACGTAAACTCTATGCTGAATGAGCTTGGGAAACAAGGAACTTCTGCCGCGAATGCTTTTGCACAAGGAACGGAGCACATCAGAGAAGGCGGTCTGACAATGAAGGAGGCAATGGAACGTGGATGGGACTTGACGGACGTACTTTCCGTATTGGATGAACAAGCTGCCCTAAGCGGAACAAGCATTGCCAATATGTTCGGGAGTGCAGAGGCAGGAAAAGCGGCTTCTGTGCTATGGGACAAGGCGCAGCAGCTGAACGGTGTACTCGGAGAAATGGAAAACAGTGCAGGTTCAACAGAAAATGCATTCGGGAAGCTTGAAACTACTTCTTATAAAGTGGAAAAGGCTCTTAATGAAGGGAAAAATGTCCTGATCGATCTCGGAGGAACTATTATTGATATGCTGGTGCCGTATCTGGAGAAAGGAGTGGAAAAGGTACATGAGTTTGCGGACTGGTTCAAAGGGTTAAGTGACGGTACAAAGGAGATGATTGTCAAAATAGGGCTTCTTGTGGCGGCAGCAGGGCCGCTTTTGGCTATTATCGGGAAAGGGATTTCTGTTGTAGGGAACGTGATATCGATCGGCGGAAAACTTGCAAGTGGGATCGGCGGAATCATCAAGATAGGAGGAAGCCTGGCCTCAGGGGCGACAAAGCTAGTGGGCTTGTTCAGCGGTGCGGTAACATTCGTGACGGGCACGTTGATTCCAGCAATTAGTGCGATAGGGGCACCAGTGCTTATTGTAATCGGGGTAATTGGCGGGTTAGTAGCGGCAGGAGTGGCACTATACAAGAACTGGGACGCAGTGAAAGAATGGGCCGGAAATGTATGGGGAGCCATTAAGGATATTGTGGGAGGGGCGGTAGAGAAAATAAAAGGCTTTTTCACGGGGATAATCGACTTCGTGAAGGACAACTGGCAGGGGCTGCTGCTGTTGCTGGTGAACCCTTTTGCAGGAGCATTTAAACTGCTATATGACAACTGCGAACAGTTCCGAAACTTTATTGATGGTTTTCTGGAAAAGATCAAGGAAGGATTTCAGAAATTTGTAGAGAAGATAAAGGGGTTTTTCATGAAGATAATTGATTTCGTGAAAGACAACTGGCAGGGGCTGCTGCTATTGCTGGTGAACCCTTTTATGGGGGCATTCAAGCTGCTTTATGATAACTGCGAACAGTTCCGAAACTTTATTGACGGTTTTCTGGAAAAGATCAGGGAAGGAATAAAAAACTTTGTGGATGCCGTACTGAACGCCATATCAAAAGCATGGGAAAGCATCAAGGCAGTTACGGAGACGGTTTTCAGCGCCATAAAGGATTTCTTGTCGGCCATATGGGACAGGATCAAGGCGGTGGTAGAGACAGCGGTGGACATCGTGAAGACGGTCATATCCATGGCGTGGGAAACGGTAAAGAAGGTGACAGAGACCGCATTTAATGCGGTAAGCAAGACGGTTTCAGCCATATGGGACGGAATTAAAAAAGTGATCGAAACTGTCACCGGGGCGATCAAATCAGTGGTGACAACGGCATGGAACGCCATCGCAGACACGGTGGGCAGGGTGATAGGTGGGATTAAAGACGCCATATCCAACGGGCTGAACGCTGCCAAGAACATTGTCTCAAATATACTCAATGGCATAAAGAATAAATTTCAGAGCATATTCGACGGAGCGAAGAACATCGTGTCAGGAGCCATAGAAAAGATCAAAAGCTTTTTCCGCTTTGAATGGTCGCTGCCGAAAATCAAGCTTCCGCATTTTAAGATTTCGGGAGGTTTCTCGCTGAACCCGCCGTCAATACCTAGTTTCGGGGTCGAGTGGTACAAAAAAGGCGGCATCATGATGGAGCCTACCAAGTTTGGGGTCAACCCCGGCACCGGGAAGGACATGGTGGGCGGAGAGGCGGGGCCGGAAGCAATAGCCCCTATTGAGATTTTAAAGGAATATATCAGGGAAGCTGTGTCGGATAGGGACGACAGTGTATATGCAGTGCTGGAGGCGATGCTGGAGCTGCTGCAGGAGTTCCTGCCAAGGATTCCCCGGATGAGAGTGGTGCTGGATTCCGGGGCGCTGGTGGGAGAGCTGGCAGACCCCATGAACGAGAAGCTGGGAGAGATCATCTATAAAAGGAGGAGACAGAATTGACGGAAGGGGCTGTGTTCGGTGAGAAGTACACAAGGGAAGATTATGGGGCAATAATGAATTATGCCAGAATCGCCCCTCCGGCTCCGAAAACGAACTATGTGGACATAGCAGGAGGGGATTCCTCCATTGATCTGTCAGAGGCAGTGGGCGGCGTGACCTATGAGGACGGGAGCATAGACTTTCTTTTTACGTTTTTTTCCAGAAGTGCAGCGGAAAAGATGAAGAACGACCTTCACGGCAGGAGGGTGGAGATCGTGCTGGAGCGGGAGAAGGAGTACTGTTATGACGGCAGGATATCGGCAGGCAGAATCAGTCAGGAAGGACGGATATTTGAAATGAGCCTGAGTGCCCGCATAAAGCCTTATAAATATGAGAAGAAGGAAATCGTCCATGAAGAGCGGCTGGATGGGAGGACAAAGGAGATACTGCTGGAGAATGATGCCATGCCGGCCATGCCTAGAATCAAGGTGGACGGAGAGGTCACGCTGTTATATGACGGCATAGGATACAGAATGGTGACGGGAGAATATCAGGTGCCGGAGATCACCTTGTATGCCGGGATCAATAGGCTTCGCTTGTCCGGGAAAGGGACGGTCGTATTGACGTACAGAAAGGGGCGGCTGGCATGATCATCATAAAGAGCGGGGAGCATACGGTCTACCATCCCGGAAATCCGCAGCTGAGGCTCATCAGCCCGAAACTGTGCATGGAGGACAATGCGGCGGGATCCCTTACGTTCAGCATCTACAGAGAGAACCCCGGCTATTCCGCAATCAAGAAGCTGTTTCCGGTCGTCACGGTCATCCGGGACGGGCAGACCATATTCAAGGGCCGCGTCATAACGGAAAGGAAGGATTTTTACAACGGGAGATCAGTGGAGGTAGAAGGGAAGCTGGCGTTTTTCAATGATTCTTATCTGGAACCGTTCACGTTTCAGGGGAGCCCGGAGAGTCTGTTTCGGATGATCGTGGAGAACCATAACGCGCAGGTGATGCCGTGGCAGCAGATCAAAGTGGGCATGGTGACAGTGAAGGACAGTAACGACTTTATCGTCCGAAGCAGCGAGAAGATGCTGAACACATGGAACGCCCTGAAGGAGAAATGCTTCCAGTCAGGCTTAGGCGGAAAGATCAGGATACGGTACGAGGAGGATGGGGACTATATAGACTGGCTGGAGGATTACTCCAGAATATCTTCCCAGAGCATAGCCTTCGCAAAGAACCTGATCAGTTTGTCTCAGGAGACAGATGCGTCTGAGACATATACGGCGATCCGCCCGGTAGGGGCAGAGGTGGAAGGGGCAAGGATAGATATAACGACCGTGAACGAAGGGGTGCCTTATCTTGTCAACCGGGAGAAGGCTGCGGAATACGGGATCATATTTGCGCCTGAATCGGAGTCCGTGTGGGAGGATGTGACTCTGCCGGAGAACCTGAAGAAAAAAGCCTATGACAAGCTGCATGGGGCCATGGGGGCGTTGAGCGAGACATACGAGATCAAAGCAGTTGATCTGAACTTGACGGACCGCCAGATCGAGGCGCTGGACATCTGTGAGTATGTGCCGGTGGAAAGCAGGCCCCATGGCGTCAGCGGGAACTACCTCCTGAACAAGGCCACCATCTCCATTTCATCGCCGCAGGATTCCGTCTACTGTCTGGGGGCCAGCAGGCGTGTCATGAGCGACATGGATCTGGGAGGCGGGCCAGCAGACATACCACAGAAGATCAGCACCTTTGTGAACGATGCAAAATATGTATCGGAAGAAAAGGCAGGGGAGATTCTGGCGGAATACTCCAAGACCGAGGAGGTGGAGCGTCTGGTCAGCTCGGCGGTGGAGACGATACCGGCAGGGCCGGAAGGGGAATCAGCATATGGGCTGGCTGTCAGGAACGGATATGAAGGGACAGAGGCTGAATGGATCGATTCCCTGCATGGATCCAAAGGCGATCCGGGGGCGGATGGTCTGGCTGCGTCGGTCAGGATAGGGAGCGTGCGTACCGCCCCGGCAGGGACGGAGGCATCGGTCACCAATGCGGGGACAGAGAGGGAAGCCGTTCTGGACTTTGTCATTCCCAGAGGAGAGAAAGGGGAGCCGGGAAGCGGCGGGGTATACGAAACAAAGGAAACGCTGGATGAGATCAGAAGCACGGAGGCGCCCGGCAGCCTTGCGGATGCGATGGCGGTCAAGGAGCTGGCGGAACAAGTCCCGTTTCGGCTGGGTGTGGATGCCGCAGGGAATTACGGATATTACAAGGACGGTGCAGATACAGTGACCCCTTTTAAGCAGGGAGGAGGCATGGAGACGCCGGTCTTCAGGGTGCCCTATGACATTGCGGAAAGATATTTTACTTATGCCACTCTTGACGGGAATACATATCTGCCGGAAACGGACGGGGACTGGATGAGTATCTGCAGAGCAGGGCTGCCGGGCGGGATAATCGTGAGCGATGACTTTTCTGCGGCCTCGGTGACGTTGCAGATAGGATAAGGGGGTAAGAGGATGCATTTCAGGAAATTCTTTTCCGGGACGATAGACAGCCTGCCGACGGCAGTGGGGACGGGAACCACGAACGGCGCAGCGGGAGGAGGGGGACTGGGAACGGGCTATAGATCTCTTAAAACAACCCCGATCCTATGTTCTGCCATTGTAGAGGTTCTGCGGATGATCGGTCTGGATCAGGCGGAATGCAGTCTGGATCCGGATAATCCGGCCACATACGGGGAGATATTCCCATATGGGTCAGAAAAGCAAGGGATTCAGGTTTTTTTCGGCTATAAATATGTCAATAGTGCCCACAGCTATATAAATGTAGGGCTGTATCCGGATTCGAGCATCAGTGCTGCCAATGTTGCGGCGAATTCGGCCGGGGTTCAGAGCCAGCTGCAGATCACGTCAGCTACAAGCGGAACAGATGTGGCTTATCGTTTTTATGTCACTGTGAAGGGGGATCCCAAGTCATTCGTGAAAGTGATGGTGGGCAGTTATTCGTCCCCGGAATCAGAAACGGACATTTTTGGTTTTGCTAAAGGGAAAGACTGTTTCGGGAACACGGTTGTCTGTTATGCCCCGTTTGGGGGCGCATATGCAATGTACTTTTTCGATCTGGACAAAAAGACTTATGTTAATCAGGCGACACCGGTAACTGCGGCGGACAGCAGCTCGCAGGCAGCTAATTCCGTGGCACAGAAAGTAAAGGGGTGCCCTCCTGAGAAGATTGCATTGATTCCTTGGATCGAGACGCTTCTGCTCGGAGTCACACTGGACAACTGCTACTGTGTGCCGACAGCCCTAACTGCAGCAACGACAGATCAGGCATTCTTGATAGGTGGCGAAGAATACTGGCTGATGCGGAACGGAAAGCTGCTGGCGAAATGCCCTACCAGACTGCAGCTCAGCTGAGGAGAAGGAAGTGAGGATGTGATATGGCGAATTTAGACATGGTATTGGAGAAGCAGCTTCTGACCCTGCGCAATAGGGAGATTATCTCAAGCGGGGATGTAAACGTTGACAGCTGCCGGTTTGTTTTTGACGGGGAGTGGGAGGGGTACACGAAAACCGCGGTTTTCTATCAGGATAGGAAGGACGTCCAGTATGCTGTGCTGGACAGCGGAAACAGATGCGTCATACCGGCGGCATCCATGGCAAAAGAAGGGAATATGTACATTGGAGTGTTCGGGGTAAGCGGATCGAAGGTGCTGACATCCACAATGGAACGTATCTATATCCGGCAGGGAGCCGTGTCAGGGGACACGGTAACCACAGAACCGTCTGATGACATATTTCTGGCGATCATAGCGCAGTACCAGAGGATACTGGAGCTGATGCAGGAGTATGAGGATACTGCGGAACGGTTTGACACGACCATGAGGGAACAGAATGCGCTGCTGGAGAAACTGAATGCCTTTGACGTGCAGGAGATTCAGCAGCGTCTGGATCTGATCGAGGACAGAATGATTTCCTATTCCAATACGGCAAAGGAGATCATGGGAAGGGAGGTGATTCTGAGGGATGTGCCGGTCAGGTTCATTGATGGCATATGCAGGATCGACTCCGAGTATGTGACGGAAAGCTCGCTGTGTGATGTGTATTTCGATGAATTTTCATATGAGGCGGCGGCCAAGGCGCTGATCCTGCCGGTGTCACATGACGGATACATAGAGATTGCTTGTTCAGTGGCTGTTCAGGAGACTTTAAATGCAAATATTCTTGTCAGGAGGGGCTGATATGCTGGGAAAGACGAACATAACCACATTGAAAGAAGGGGGGACCGTGACCGAGATCGAGGAGTTCTCATGGGTGCCGGTGAACTCCGGCATTCGGAGGGACTTCAAGATGGCCGTTTTTGGGAACGGGATCCTTGTGGGTGTCACAGAGAGCGGGGACGTGGCATATACGGCTGACGGCGAAGTATGGGAAACAACGGAACTGGGGTATGCCGGGTGCAGAATCAATGATGTTGAGTGGGACGGTGAAAGGTTTTTCCTTGTGGGGAGATACACGGATGCCGAAGGCGGGAACCCGTCTGCTCTGATAGTGGCGACTGCAGATTTCAGGACGGTGGAGAGGATAGAGCTGGATCGTGCCGATGACGAGGAGTATGCCATGATTCACTATCAGAACGGCAGTCACGTGCTGGTGGCGAGCAAGAACATGAATGCCTCAGGGAGGACGTTGCTGTTCTTGTATGCTGATCTCGGACAGAGGAAAGTTACGGAGGGGGAAGAGATTGACAGCGAAGTAACGGAATACTGTATCAAGGCAGCGAAATGTACAAACGGGGTATTGATCTGTGTCGATGAAAAGGTGCGGGAGAGCGGGGGGCTGTGGACGCATCAGATCCTTATTACCCTGCGCAGCAGTGGGATCAGGATGCTGGAAGACAATAAGGGCCAATCGCCTGAGAGGTCCGTCATCGAGTGCAGGGATGAACTGTACGTGGTAGAATACGCAGGGAAGGAGCGGTACGATCTCTACAAGGTCACGACAGCGGACGATATGCTGAATATGTGCCTCGGACAGAAATTTGAATTTATCAGCGGAGTGTATTTTGCGGGTTGCAGGGTTTTCATCGGTGTGCATGATATGCTGATAGTCAGGAGCGGGGAGAGCATTGCAGACAAGGCGGAGGGGGACCTGCTGGAGATAGCCCCGGAGATGTCCATGTCCTGCATCGTAAGGGCGTTCGGGCAGCTGTACATATTCGGGAATCAGGGGGCGGTTCTGCGCTCCAGCACAGAGACGGACAACGGGAATGTGCTTGTAGTGCAGGCGGTCTCGGCCAGAAAGGCCCTTGCAGAAGCCAGAAAATACGCAGATGAAAGATATGCAGAGCTTGAGGCGAGAATCGCAGCTTTAGAAACAGTGCAGGGAGGTGGCGCATGAGAATTCGGGACAGAACAGAAGGCGTCGTTTCTTAAATAATGAAAGAACGAAACACATGAAAGAAAGGCGGGTAATTGAAATGGATAAGGTAAAAGCAACAATGATTATGGCGGTGTCCGCTCTCATGGGCTGGATGGGCATTCTGGCCGTGCCGGTGTTCCTGATGGTGGGCTGCAATGTGGTGGACTATATAACGGGTCTATGGGCGGCAGGATATAGGACAGAGAACGTCAGCAGTTACAAGGGGATCAGAGGGATCATCAAGAAGGTATGCATGTGGCTTCTCGTGCTTATAGGGGCATGGATAGACATCCTGATCAATTATGCGATTGAGAGCGCAGGGGTCAGCTTGTCCCTGCCCTTCATCGTGGCCACTGTGGTGGCGGTGTGGCTGGTGGTCAACGAGATCATCAGCATATTAGAGAATATGATAGACATCGGAGTCAATATGCCCCCGTTCCTGCTCCCTATCGTCAAATATATCAGGCGGCAGGTGGAAGAAAAGACTACAGTGCAGGGGAGAGAGGAAAATAAAGAAGAGGAGGAGAACAAGTATGGCTAAGAAGACCATAGCGCTGGACGCAGGGCACGGCATGGGCACTGCAGGGAAGAGGTGCCTGCGGAGTATAGACCCGGCCCAGACGAAGGAATGGTATCTTAATGATAGGATCGCTGACCGGGTGCAGGAGCTGCTGGGGGCATATGACTGCAGCGTCCTGCGGGTGGACGACACCACGGGGGCGAAGGACATCAGCCTTGCAAACCGCGTCAAGACGGCCAATAATGCAAAGGCGGACATCTACATATCCGTCCACCACAATGCAGGGATAAACGGCGGATCCGGGGGCGGCACGGTGGTGTACTATTACAATGACGCGCAGATGCGTGCCAAGGCCCAGCGGCTCTACGATGCGGTGGTGGGCAGCACGGGGCTCGTCGGCAATCGCAGCAGCAAGGTTACTGCCAATGGGTTCTATGTGATCAAGTATACGAAGATGCCGGCCCTGCTTCTGGAGAACGGCTTCATGGATTCCGCAAAGGACACACCCATCATCCTGACGGCGGCCCACGCCGAGAAGACCGCTCAGGGGATCGTGGGCTTTCTGGCGGCGGAGCTGTCCCTGAGGAAGAAGGACGCCGGGCAGCAGGCCCAGAAGCCCTCCGGAGGCAACCAGAACAGTAGCCTGCCGGGGAAGAAGGAGACCTACTATCCCGCATACAGCGGCAAAAAGACCACCCTTGCCCCGGCGCTGGCCGGCATCGGCGTGAACAGCTCCTATGCCTTCCGCTGCAGGATCGCGGCGGCCAACAGCATCAAGGGGTACATCGGCACCGCGGCCCAGAATACCCATATGTATAATCTGCTGGTGGCCGGCTTGCTGAAGAAAGTATCATAAAATCTGCTGAGGCGAGTTTAGGGGTTCATGATGAGATGTGCGTAGAAAGCGTAGACTGAATATGGTGTAGTAAACAATATTTATCTGTAGAATTCGAGCCTCATGCCACAGCACTGGAGCAGAAGGGCGAGGGCTATGTGGTGGCATCGCTGGGAGAGGATTCCGGCTATGTGCCCTACACATCCTTCTCCGCAAAGAAAAGCTTTCTGGAAGAGAACAAGGACACGGTGCAGGCCTTTACGGATGCGCTGCAGAAGGGGATGGACTATGTGCAGAGCCACACGCCTGAGGAGATCGCCAAGGTCATAGCGCCTCAGTTTCCCGAGACGGATATGGAGACCCTCACCACCATTGTGGAGCGCTATCATGTCCAAGACACATGGAAGGAGAACCTGATTTTTGAAGAAGAGTCCTTCACGCTGCTGCAGAATATTCTGGAGGATTCGGGAGTGCTGCAGGAAAGAGCGCCCTATGACGAACTGGTGACCCGGGAGTTTGCAGAAAAGGCGGCGCAATAGCATAGAGACATGGCCATAAGGAGGCCATTGAAGTCATGAAAGGGGCTGATATGCCGGAAGTCCGGCGTCAGCCCCTGTTTTATGTCCTACGGCTTCAATTTGATATTCTTTATGGCCCAGAGCTGCAAGGCCTTGGCGTTGGTGCTGATCTTTTCAAGAGAGTCCAAGATCTCCTGAAAAGCAGGACGCTCGTTTTCCTCGATGACCCCGTCCTCCGAGATAGCTATGAGGGATGCCCTGAGGGAATCGATGTCCTTCAGGGAGCCCAGCACTTTCAGCGCCAGACGGTCGAAGTCGTCGATGGAGACCTCCCTCACCGTATTGCGTCCGATGGGACATTCCCTTGCGCAATAGGAAATGCACAGTTCCGGAATGTTATATGCTTTTGCCATTGCCCTGACTTCCTCCGGATAGGGAGTGATGGTATCCAGCTCGATGCGTGCCAGTCTCGTGCGGTCGATGCCGATGATCTCGGCCGCCTTCTCCCGGCTGGAGAAGTCCGGATTTTGTTCCGCCGCCTCCGAACGTGCGAGGTAGTATCGATTGTCTGCGGCTTTCGTGGCTTTTTTGCCCATAGAGATTCCTTCTTTCTTGTATAAATATATTTGTATGAATGTAATAGATGGCTTCAGAATGAATGTTCAAAGGTATCCTTTACAGTTTATTAGAAAAACATCCCGTTGTAAAGATTATTTTAGCTTCTGCCATGAGTTGAGGATTAATTTTTTGAAAATCAGTTGAGTGAACGGGGAAAATTTGGTAAAATAAAAGGATGAGGCGCCTGAATCAACCAAAATGAATCGGAGGACGAGAGAATGGGATTAATCAAAGCGGCTAAAGAATCTGTCAGCTCGATGCTGGCGGATCAGTGGAGGGAGTATTTTTATTGTGATTCCCTCTCCAATGACATTCTTGCTATGAAGGGGAAGAAACGTGTCAGCGGACGGGGCAGCAACAACAAGGGGACGGACAACATCATTTCAGACGGATCTATCGTTGCCGTGAACGAAGGACAGTGCATGATCATTGTGGAGCAGGGCAGCATTGTGGAATTTTGTGCCGAAGCCGGAGAGTTCGTCTATGACAATTCCACGGAGCCCAGCTTGTTCGGAGGGGATCTGGGGGAGAGCATCATGAACACTTTCAAATCCATCGGCAAGCGATTCACCTTCGGAGGAGACGCCGGAAAGGATCAGAGGGTGTATTTCTTCAATACCAAGGAGATCATGGATAATCTCTACGGCACAGCTACCCCCATCCCTTTCCGCTATATAGACGACAACATCGGCCTTGACATGGACGTGAGTATTCGGTGCAACGGATCTTACTCATTCCGAATCAAGGATCCATTGCTGTTCTACCAGAATGTCTGCGGAAATGTTGCGGAGAGCTATAATCGCAGCCAGATTCTGAATCAGATGAAGGCGGAGCTGATGACGGCCATGCAGCCTGCTCTGGGAAGGGTGAGCCGGCTTCGGGTGCGGGTATCAGACATTCCCTTTCATGTGATGGAGCTGGTGGACGCAGTGAATGCCGAGCTGTCTGAGAAATGGGAGAAGCTTCGCGGTATCGTGGTGGTAAGCATGACTATGAATCCGCCATCTATGCCGGAGGATATATCCAAAAAGATCAGCGAGCTTCAGACCACGGCAACCCTTCGTAATCCGAACATGGCGGCTGCAACTCTGGCGGGCGCTCAGGCGGAGGCTATGAAGGCAGCGGCTTCCAACACCTCCACAGGGCCTATGATGGCATTTGCGGGGATGGACATGGCCAGAGCCGCCGGGGCATAAACGCCTCTTCTCTATTTGCCATGGGTGCCGCTCAGGCGCAGGAAAATAGGAAACAGGCGGGTGTGGCTATGCCCGGATGGACATGCAAATGCGGCCATGGGGACAATAGAGGGAAGTTCTGCATGGAATGCGGAAGTCCCAAGCCTTCCGAGGCAGGATGGACCTGCAGCTGCGGAACCGTGAATCAGGGGAAGTTCTGTACTGACTGCGGCAGCAGGAAGCCGGAAGGGGCTCCTACGTACAAATGCGACAAATGCGGCTGGGAGCCGGAGGACCCTGCTCACCCGCCGAAATTCTGCCCTGAATGCGGCGATGTATTTGACGAGGGCGATAGAGTATAGCAAAATCGGTGCATCGGATATGCCTTGTAAGGCATGGTCATACAAAAGGCAGGTGGAGGCAGCCGCTGGACGGCTGCCTGACGAGGGGGACACATGAGCATATATGATACTTTAAATAAGGAACAAAAGGCGGCGGTTCTTCAGACGGAAGGCCCAGTGCTGCTGCTGGCCGGAGCGGGGAGCGGCAAGACTCGTGTGCTTACCCATCGCATCGCATATCTGATCGATGAAATGGGGGTGAACCCATGGAATATTCTGGCGATCACCTTCACGAACAAAGCGGCTGGAGAAATGCGTGAGAGGGTGGACAAACTGGTCTCCTTCGGGGCCGGTCAGGTCTGGGTGTCTACCTTTCATTCCGCCTGCCTGCGTATCCTGCGGCAGCATATCGATAGGCTGGGCTACGGAAACAGCTTCACCATCTATGACACGGATGATCAAAAGACTGTCATGAAAAATGTGGCTAAGCGTTTGAATCTGGATCCCAAGATGTACCGGGAGCGGGCGCTGCTTAGCGAAATTTCCTCCGCCAAGAACGAATTGATCTCCGTCTCCGAATATGAAAAGGAGGCGGCGGTGGATTTCGGCAAGTCCGTCTATGCGAAAGTGTATAGGGAGTATCAGGAGACGCTTCAGGCCAACAATGCTTTGGATTTCGATGACATTATCTGTAAGACGGTGGAGCTTTTCAGGCAGTGTCCTGATGTGCTGGATTCTTATCAGGAGCGCTTTCAGTATATCATGGTAGACGAGTATCAGGACACCAACACGGCGCAGTTCGAGCTGGTGAGACGGCTTGCGGACAAATATAGGAATCTCTGTGTGGTGGGTGATGACGATCAATCCATATATAAGTTCAGGGGGGCCAACATCAGGAACATTCTGGACTTTGAGAAATATTTTCCGGAGGCCGTTGCCATCAAGCTGGAACAGAACTACCGCTCCACGCAGTTCATTCTGAATGCGGCGAATGCAGTGATACATAATAATGAGGGGCGCAAAGAGAAGGCTCTTTGGACCAATAGAACCGGGGGGCACAAGGTTTTGTTCCGGCAGTTCGACAGCGCGTATGAGGAGGCGGAGTATATTGCCGCTGACATTCTCCATAGGACGCAGAAGGAGGGAAGCGCATACAAGGACTACGCTGTGCTTTTCCGCACCAATGCGCAGGCCCGTCTGCTGGAGGAGCGGATGATCATGGAAGGGATTCCCTACAATGTAGTAGGGGGCACGAACTTTTATTCCAGAATGGAGATCAAAGACATCCTGGCATATCTTAAGACCATAGACTCCGGCCGGGATGATGTGGCGGTAAGGCGTATTGTAAACGTTCCCAAGCGGGGAATCGGAAATGCCACTCTGGAGAAGCTGGAGGACTATGCGCAGCTGCGGGGCATAGGGCTTTATGAGGCTATGGAGCATGAGGACGAGATCATGGGGCTGGGCAAGACGGCGGCCAAGATTGTTCCGTTTGTCCGGCTGATTCAGGGGTTTCGCAGGGAATGCCCCCAGCTGGAGCTTCCTGAGCTGATTAGGAGGATCGTGGAGCTGACGGGATACGGTGAGTACCTGCAGGACTATGACGAGGAGAGCGCCGAGGACAGAATGGCCAATGTGGACGAGCTGGTCACCAAGGCAGCGGGGTATGCACAGGAGCATCCGGAGGCTTCTCTGACGGATTTCTTGTCTGAGGTGGCTCTGGTTGCGGACATCGACAAAGTGGATGGAGATGATGACAGGGTGCTGCTTATGACGCTCCATTCTGCCAAGGGGCTGGAGTTTCCGGCAGTATATCTGGCGGGTATGGAGGAAGGGCTGTTTCCCAGCTATATGTCGGCCAACTCGCCGGACAGATCCGATCTTGAGGAAGAGCGGCGGCTTGCCTATGTGGGAATCACCAGAGCCATGGACGATCTGATTTTGACCTGCGCCAGAACCAGAATGATCCGAGGGGAGACCCAGTATAATGCAGTGAGCCGCTTTGTGCAGGAGATTCCCGAGGAAATTCTGGAAGGAGGCACATCAAGACGCAGAAAAGTGCAGAGCCCGCCGGCAGGCGACGGGGCTTTCCGGAAACATCCTGAGAGTGAAGTTCCCATGGACAAGAGGGCCGGGGCCGGAGGAGGCGGGACTCCGCCCTTTGGACGTCCTAAGGCCATTGTGCGTCCGACAGCCACGGCAAAGGCCGATAAGCCTTTCATTGCCAAAGGCATCGGGAGCCTGAACAGGCTGGCAGGGATATCCAAGGGAGGGGCTTATCAGGCGCCGCAGGAGCTTTCCTATGCCGTAGGAGACAGGGTCTTTCATGTAAAGTATGGTGACGGAAATGTGGTGAGCATTGAGAAGGAGCCTAGAGACTACAAGGTGACAGTGAGCTTTGACAAGGCCGGACAGAAAATTATGTATGCTTCTTTTGCAAAATTAAAAAGATTGTAGTATTTTTCCTTGGAATATGATATAATAAACCTGATTAAAAAAGGCAGGGAAACTGCTGAAACGGAGGTAGTCTTATGAACAAATTGGAGAACCTGATCGATATGGCAAGGCTGAACGATCTGCTTGGAAAGAAAGAAGAGGACAATAAGGAAGGCAGAACTCTTGTTTGGGTGCTGGCCGTCATCGGAGCAGTGGCTGCAGTGGCGGGCATTGCCTATGCAGTGTACAGATTCATGCGTCCTGACTATCTGGATGATTTCGAGGATGAGTTTGAGGACGACTTCGAGGATGAGGACTCTGAGGACGAGGAAGAAGATTTCTTTGTGGATGAGGGAGAAAACTAAGTAGATGAAAAAAGGACAGGTATATGAGGCGACGGTAGAGAGGGTGGATTTTCCCAACAAAGGAATCGCAAGGGTGGGGGAGGAAGCTGTCGTCGTGAAGAATAGCCTGCCCGGCCAGAAGATAAGGCTTAGTGTCAATAAGATCCGAAACGGGAGGGCGGAAGGCCGCCTTCTGGAGGTGCTGGAAAAATCGCCTCTGGAGGTAGGCCATCCGTGTTCCCTTTTTGGCATATGCGGAGGCTGTACATATCTGTCCCTGCCATATGAAGAGCAGCTTCGGGTGAAGGAAGAGCAGGTGAAGCGGCTTCTGGATTCCTGCCTAAATAAGCAGGAGAGTCCTTGGAGCTGGGAGGGGATAAAAGGAAGCCCTGCAGTCTATGAATACCGCAACAAGATGGAGTTCTCCTTTGGGGATGAAGTCAAGGATGGCCCGCTTACGCTGGGAATGCATAAACGGGGCAGCTTCTACGATGTGGTGACGGTGGAGGGCTGCCGGATCGTGGACGGGGACTATAGGCTGATACTTAAGACTGTGCAGGAGTATTTCAACGGAGGCTATCTGGATTACGCCGGTTTAGCCGGAGGGGAGGGCCCCGGCAGCGGGACGGACCAAAGGGATGAAGGGAGTCGTCCGGGGATCCGCTATTTCCATAGGCTGCGGCACGAAGGGTATCTGCGGCATCTGGTGGTGAGGAAGGCGTCCCGCACGGGAGAGATTCTGGTTGCGCTGGTGACGACTTCTCAGGATCCGTGGGGAAGGCAGGAGGCGGATGCAGAGAAGGCGGATGCGGAAGGAACCTTGGCATCGGGGGCTGCATTAGAAGCGGAGCGAATTTTAGGCGGGGATTCGGGCTCTTGTGCAATGAGCCGGAAGCAGATGGTGGAAGGTTTTCTGGACAAACTTTTAGAATTGGAGCATAGCGGGAGGCTGCAGGGGCGTTTTGCAGGAATACTGCATATCATCAATGACTCTCCGGCGGATGTGGTACAGAGCGACCGGACGGAGGTGCTATTTGGGAGAGACTACTTCTATGAGGAACTGCTGGGACTTTGTTTCAAGGTTTCGGTCTTTTCTTTTTTTCAGACAAATACATGGGGCGCAGAGGTGCTGTACGAGACGGTGAGGGACTACATCGGAACGCTTGGGGACTCTTCCGGGGATAATGCGCCGGATAAGGTGGTATTCGATTTATACAGCGGCACGGGCACCATAGCGCAGCTGATGGCTCCGGTGGCGGGCAGGGTCATCGGCGTGGAGATCGTGGAGGAGGCCGTGGAAGCGGCAAGAAACAATGCCTTAGAGAACGGGCTGGAGAACTGCCGATTCATTGCAGGGGATGTGCTGAAGGTACTGGATACCATGGAGGAGCGGCCGGATCTCATCATATTGGATCCGCCCAGAGACGGGATTCACCCTAAGGCGCTGCCGAAGATCATTGCCTATGGGGTGGAGCGTATAGTGTACATATCCTGCAAGCCCACCAGTCTTGTAAGGGATCTGGCGGTATTTTTGGAGCATGGATATGCCGTGGAAAGGGCAGTTGCGGTAGATCAGTTTCCATGGACGGCGAATGTGGAGACGGTGGTGCTTTTGTCCAAGCGACATTTCTGATACACAGCATTCATGTGAAAATCCGTCACCAGCAAGGGCGAGAGGCAGTATTTCAGGATAATGCAGCTTAGATATTATAATTGGGGGAGTTGATATGCCGCTTATGAATTTTATAAAAAAAGAACCCATCAGCAAAGGCTGGTCTTGCGACCAGAAATTTTGCGTTACGGCGCAAGACAATACCAAGTACCTGCTTCGGATTACTCCGTTTGAAAAAAGCGCCGAACGAAGCGATATGTTCCGGATGCAGCAAAAGGTTGCATCCTTGGACATTCCCATGTGCAGGCCCGTGGAAATGGGGGAGTGCGAGGATGGCGTTTATATTTTGCAGACGTGGATAGATGGTGAGGACGGGGAGGATGTTATTCCGGGCTTGCCTGATACCAAGCAGTATGTGTACGGCCTTGAAGCAGGACGTATTCTATGCAGGATCCATTCCATACCGGCCCCTGAGACTCAGGAGGACTGGGAGATGAGATTTAGTCGGAAAATGAACTACAAGATTAAAAAATATGAGGAATGCCCAATAAAGTATGACAACGGACAAGCTTTCATTGACTATATAACCGAAAACCGATATCTGCTTAAAGACAGACCGCAGGTATTTCAGCATGGAGACTATCATATCGGAAATATGATGATTGATAGAAACGGGAAACTGCAGATCATTGATTTTGACCGATATGATTTCGGGGATCCGTGGGAGGAATTCAATCGCATCGTTTGGTGCGCTCAGAGAGCGCCTATTTTTGCCTCTGGCATGGTGAATGGATACTTTGAGGGCGATGTGCCGCTGGAGTTCTGGAAGCTGCTGGCTCTTTACATTTCCAGCAACACGCTCTCCTCTTTATACTGGGCCATCCCCTTCGGACAGAAGGAAGTGGATACCATGCAGAATCAGGCAAAGGAAGTGCTGGTTTGGTACGATAATATGCGCAGTTTTGTACCGACTTGGTATTTCAGGGGCTAACCTACAGCATATCGACGGAGTGCCCTTTAAGCTGAGGAGTGCCTTTGCCCTCTTTGACGGATACAGCCGAAGACGGGACGCTTGACAGCTGGATCACAGATTTTTAAGATAGCAGCAAGGGTCATAAGTGATGACAGATTCACAAGACGGCAGTCTGTCAGGCAATTCAGGGAAGAGCGGGAGGCCGTGGAATCGTAATAGATTGTTCAACACCTTTGGCACCCGGATGGGGGCAGTAGAGAAGCGGAAGGGGGAGAGGGCCGTGGAAAAGAAAAGAGATCCGGGAAAAGGAAAGAAGTCGGCTGTGGGCGCTGTGGTCTGTGCCGTCATGTTCTGTGTCATTGCAGGAAGCTGTGGGTTGGCGAAGGAGGATATGTTTTGTCTTGGGCTTCCGTCGGCAGAGTGGGCTGAGGATATGCAAGACGGGAATGAGGCATACGAAGACGGCGGCTTAGCTGCGCAGAATCCGAAGAGGCAGGAGGGAGTCTTGCAGGAGCAGGACAAAGAAGGGCAGGAACGGCGGGATCAGGAGCTGCGCGATTCGGCAGAGAAGGTTGCGGAAAACTATTTTGATATATATGAGGAGGCGTCTGCGCAAAATGTTCTGATGAGTCTGGACGTCATGGAGCGAATGGTGCAGCGGCTTGGGGAAAGCGGCTATGCGGCGGTGGACAGCGATAATCAGGTGGACATGGCCGGTACAGATCAGGTGCTGGAGTTTTGCAGGCAGGTGAGCGCCGGGGAAGAGGGGAGTCTGACTATTGTGGAGCTTTCTTACCTTGGAGGCTTTACCAAGTATGATATGGAGACGGCAGACGAAAAAGTGAACATCGTCAGGAGCTGCTGGCAGTTTTCTGAGGAAGGGCTGGAAAATAAGAGCATTCTTCGTTACCAAGCGGATTTCTGGGAATATACTCAGGAGGGATATCTGATTTTTGAGGGCAGCAGCTTTGCGCAGGATTATTATCTGCTGTCTATGAGCGGCACGCCTCTGCACACCGCCCTGAGGGTGCTGCCCTTGGAGGAGAGATATAGGGAGCTGAACCGTCGGTATGTGGCTCCCATAGGATATGGAAGAAATGATTTGTTCCTTCTGGATTGGAGCGAAGATGACTATGGAGAGATTGATTTCTACGATTTATTTGACGTATTTTACGGATTGAAATATAATAGATATGTTCCGTACACCGCCGGAGATACCGCCGGAACGGGAGCAGTCTATGAGGTCCCTGCCTCTGAATTCGAGACAGTGCTCATGACTTATCTTGACATTGACAGCAAGACACTGCGCTCCAAGACGAAATACATTTCGGACAGTGACTGCTATGAATATAGGCCCAGAGGATTTTTTGATGCGGAATGTCCGGAGATTCCCTATCCTGAGGTGGTGGACTGCAGGGAAAACGGGGACGGAACCCTGACGCTGACCGTCAATGCGGTGTATCCTGACCGAAATCTTTCCAAGGCCTATGTACATGAGGTGGTGATTCGCCCTCTGGCGGACGGAGGGGTGCAGTATGTGTCCAATAAGAGCCTTTTTTCCGAGGAGGAAGAGGGCGGTTGGTGGCATGTGGCCCGGCTGACGGAGGAAGAGTGGAAGAGAGCATACGGGGAGGACTGAGCATGGATAGAACGGTATATAGCGGAGCAGAGGGATTCGTAGTGAATTACAAGACCTTATGGGAGCCGCTTCTTTTTAACGAACTTCAAGGAAGGCTTAAGGGGCCGAAGCTTCTGGAGCGGGGGAATGATGCAGCTGCATTTTCCCTGAGCGGCTTTGAGGCTGTGGCAGAGGAGATCCATAGGGAGGATTTCGTCTTCCTGCAGCATATCCATCCGTATATGTTCATGGGCGAGATCAAGGGGGAGGCCTCGGATTTTCCCATATTCCTGAATATGCTGGAGAAAGTAGCAGGCTATGTGGACAAGGAAGATGTTGTGGTCTGCCAGTGCAGGATCGTGGCAAAGAGAATGCTTTCATACACCAATGGAGAATTAACATCTGAATTATCGGCTTTTTTGGAAAGAGAGGAGTATAAGGTGTCGGCTCAGAAGGCTGACACGGTGGTTTCGCTGACTGTCTTTGATCGGTTTGCCTATTTGGGAGTTTCCAGAGCGGAAGATAATGTCAGCCGCCGGGCGGGAGGAGTGCTGTTCTATTCCGAATCGGAGGATATGATATGCCGGGCGGAATTCAAAATCGAGGAGGCCTTTGAAGTATTTGGGATTCAGGTGAAAGAGGGGATGAAGGCGCTGGATCTGGGGGCGGCTCCGGGAGGTTGGACCCATTACCTGAACAAGAAGGGTATCAGGGTGGATGCGGTGGATCCCGCAGCGTTGGACGATGCGCTATTGGAACAGCCGAATGTGAGGCATTATAGGATGACGGCGCAGGAGTTCGCAAGAATTCACGGGGAAGATACATATGATTTGATAGTCAATGACATGAAGATGGATACCAACCAATCCATGGACATTCTGTGTGAGATGAGCCGTCTGCTGGAGAAAAACGGAGAATGTCTCATGACCCTGAAACTTCCAAAGGAAGGGGTACAGAAAAGGATCAATGTGGTCAGAAAGGTTCTTGGGGAGAGGTTTGGGACGGTGAGAATCCGGCAGTTATATTATAATCGCTCCGAGGCCACGGTATATGTGAAAAACAAGCTTTAGGGCGGCCTTGAAAGCAGCAGTGTGCTGTGGGGCCGCACCTGATTGTATGGGAAGGGCCTTGGTTAATTGTTTTTCCAAGTAATGTCATTCAAGCGCATTTGCCCTATATTAAAGCGGAAAATATTGTAAATATATATTCAATTTTTGATTTTGAATAATTCATAATGAAATTCTAACTTGATGGTTCCGATCTTGAAAGGGAAATAAAATGAATAAAGAAAAAGAATTTTTAGATTTTCTTCTGAAGAGATTCAAAATAGAAAGAGAGAAAATTGATAGGTCTGGTGTATATGCATATACGCAGCGTTTACTTGCCTATAATTCAAACAAGATTGAGGGAAGTACGCTTACTGAGGAACAAACAGCTTCTTTGTTTGATAATGGGACTCTACCAAAATCAGATGATTATTACAGAGCAAAGGATGTAGAGGAAATGAATGGTCATTTCCTTATGTACAATAGGATGTTGGATACATTGGATGAGCCGTTATCACAAGAGTTAATAAAGCAATTCCATTATGAGTTGAAATCGGGGGTATTTGAGGATCGGGCCAATGGATATGCTATTGGCGATTATAAGCAGCGCCCTAATATGATTGGTATGTATGAAACTATAAGACCTAACAATGTTACACGAGAAATGGGTTTGCTTATGGATTGGTATAATAATCAGGAAGTGGACATTTCTGTACTGGCTGAATTTCACGCTAGGTATGAGAGCATTCATCCTTTCCAAGATGATGGTGTTATAATTGGGACAAGGTTAGAGAAACCCAGTAAAATCAACGGGTTTGCACTCCTTAGTCCCAATTTTTTTATGCCCGAAAGGGAGAACGGAATAACCTCACTTCTACATATATTGCTGGCCAGCAGTATGAAAGTCTGATAGCGATTAAAGCAACCATACCATCCTTTGGAGGTGGATTTGAAGGTCCGAAGTCCTTATAAATGCTGACGGGTTGCAACGGGGGCGTTGTAATATTGGTTGACAGGTTTCGGCCGGGTTTAAGGTGAACCGGGCGCCATGGGAGGGTTAAACCTGCGTTTCTGTACCATGGGGATAAATGGGATTTATCTACGGAAAGCCGGGGAACTTACAGCGCCCATATTGTTGTGATGGTTTTAAAGTTTTAATGTAGCGGAGATTTTGGTTTTATAGATTGGCATATCGTTTCGTTCGGAAACAAATTATTTCTGTTTTGCGGGGAGCGGCACAGGCCGATAGCGCCTGGGAGCGGTCTCTGTAAAATCCCAGATGGAAGATCAGCAGCGGAGAGGCAGTGGAAAGTCCGGTCTGCGGGCCGGTGGAGAGGACGGGATATAGATGAAGAAGGATGTTCGGAAGATTAAGGTGTATGAGCAGAGCGGACGTAATTACAAGCCCACGCCGACAATCATGTTGAAGGGGCTGTGGCTGGAAGAGCTGGGGTTTGGAGCGGGGACGCTTTTGACGGTCCGGTGTGAGGAAGGGAAGCTGGTCATTGAGCCGAGGGAGTCGGTGGATTACATTGATGTGTTTGAGGAACAGCAGTTAAGCATGGTGGCAGAGAGGAAAGCGAGGTTTTGATATATGGGAAAGATTTATATGATTGGTTCGCAAAAAGGGGGTACGGCAAAGACTACCACTACGTTCAATCTGGCGTACTGTCTGCGGAAGATGGGGAAGCGGGTTCTGGCTGTGGATTTTGACAGCCAGGCAAATTTGACAACGTGCTTCGGCGTGGAGGATACGGGGGTTTTGGATGATACTATCGGGCATCTGATGATGGCGCAGATTGAGGACATGAAGCTGCCGTCCCCGGAGAAGTACATACGGACGAAGGACGGGGTGGACTTTATCCCATCGTCTATTTATCTGTCGGTGGTGGATGCGAAGCTGCGGCTGGAGATGGGGGCGGAGAAGATGCTGTCCGGGATTCTGGAGTCGCTGCGGGAGAAGTATGATTATATCCTGATTGATACCTGCCCGTCCCTTGGGACTTTGACGATCAATGCCCTGGCGGTTGCCGATGAGGTGATTATCACGGTGAATCCCCAGCTTCTGGCCATGATGGGGATGCAGGACTTTCTGCGGACGGTGGTGAAGATAAGGAAGCGGATTAATCCTAGGCTGGGGATTGCGGGCATCCTGATGACCATGTGTGAGTCCAGGACGAAGCTGTGCAGGGTTCTGACGGAGGAAGTGGCGGAGAATTTCCAGGAGCAGATACGGGTGTTTGAGACGAGGATTCCCAGTACGGTGAAGGTGGGGGAGAGTATTTATTACAGCCT
>ERZ808051.234-NODE-234-length-71560-cov-23.981968_pt1 | contig 71560 bp, 66 predicted proteins | sample MGYA00380199_ERZ808051 | MGnify/ENA primary metagenome ERZ808051 (study PRJEB31490, sample SAMN06133391) | mouse gut metagenome | isolation source: J11 | host: mice | place: China: Chengdu | collected 2015-05 ... | reverse complement strand
CCCACCCTCGAAACGCCTCCATCTGGCGCTTTGGGGGCATTTTTGTTCCAGAAAATCAGGCGCAATGGTGCTTTCCGTTCCATTGCCTCCGCCCGCTCGTTTCCTGTTGTGGGTCAGGTTGTGGGCCATGGGGGAATGGCCTCAACCTATTGGAGAAAATAAGGGCGCAGCGTTGCCGCATGGCTTAACACAAATTTCTCTACACCTGTTTTTGTGCAAACGGAGTACGATTCCTCCCGTCCCAATTTTCTGCCCGCACAGCATCCCCAAGCCGGTCTTCTTTCTCACGGATTGCCTACTTACTGCCCCACGAAATACAAGCGGCCCCACGCAAATTTTGCGCCGCTGTAAATAAAAAAGGAGCAGTAAAATTCTTCGGCCTTTCGATAAGCAACAGCCGGGCCCCTTACGGAGCCCGGCTGCCGCTGAATGAGGATGATAGAATCACCGGCATTCCGGCGTTCTTTTCGTATGTCTCAGATGCGGTCAGTTCCCGGCCTTCTCTTTCTTCCACCGCCGCACGATGGCAACCGCACCCCACACAATCAGGCCCGCAGCCACCACCGCCTCACCGATCAGGATAAAGTAATAGTTGGCAAAGGGCAGCTCACCCACGGAAGTGCCGTGAACAATGCCGTTCATGGCGTTGGAGTTCACCGTGGTGTACAGGATGTGCTTGATGGCCTGCCGGGCAAAGTACTGGGAGGCGGGATTGCTCACGTCGATGGGCGCGTCCACCTCAAAGCCGGTCAGCTTCAAATCGCCCCCGGCCCGGACGCACTGCTCGGTGTCCATGACGCCGCCGCCGTCGTAGTCGGTGATGACGGTGCCGTCAAAGCCCCACTCGTTGCGCAGCACCCCGGTGAGCAGGTTGTAGTTGCCCCCTGCCCAAGTACAGCCGATGCGGTTGAAGGAGGACATGACCGCCATGACAGCGGGAATCTCCACCGTTTTCTCGGTGTAGGACTGGGAGGCCGCGTCGTACTCCTGAACCTTGATGGGGGTGGTTCCCCGCTCCTCAATGCAGGTCTGGAAGGGCTTGAGGTAGATTTCCCGGATGGCCTGCTCGTTGGAGAAGGTGGCCACATGGCTGCGGTGGTCCTCCTGGTCGTTTAAGGCAAAGTGCTTAATGTAAGCGTACACGCCCTTTTCCGAACAGGCCACCGACGCCTCCCGGGCGAATTCGCCGGAAATGAAGCCGTCCTCGGAGTAGTACTCGAAGTTGCGTCCGGCGAACGGCGTGCGGTGGATGTTCATGGCGGGGGCGTACCAGCCGGTGATAAGCCCCACATACTGGTGACTGCCCCAGTTGCCGTCGGCGGCCAGGGCGTCCTCACCCACATAGTAGCCGTGGAGATAGGAATTCTGCCGGTCCCAGCTGGCGGCCAGGTTGGTAGCACAGGGGTAGGTGATGGAATAGGGCTCATGGGTAATGCCGCCCTCGTTCAGCCCGGAGGGGCCGTCGTAGTCGATGGCCCGGGGCTTGGCGATGTTGGCGGAGCCCAGGGTCTGGTAGCCGCCGTTGCGGATGATGGCCTCCAGCTCACTGGTGTCCATCTGGTCGATGAGGGCGTCCCAGCCACCCTCGGCCTCCACCTCGTCATAATCCCGGCCTCGGAAATCGATAAGCTCCAGGTCGCCCCTTTTCCCGTACTGGCCCGCTATGGCGGCGGCCTCCTCCTCGGTCATGGGGTTCATGGACGCGCCCACACCCTTGGCCTTGATGGCGTCCCGAATGGCATCGGATACCTCCACCTCCCAGGTATAGCCGTTCTTTTCACTAAAGGGGCTCTGCCGCCGGCTGTCCTGATTGCCATGGGTCTGGGGGAAGGTGCCATCCCAGTCCTGACGGGTCAGGTACTGATCCCGGGAGGTCAGCTCGTCGTACACGGCGTGATCGAACTGGTTGGTCACGTCCACACCGGTGAGGGACTTGGCGTAGGTCACGTTATCTACCCCGCCATTGCCGCTGTAGTCGTAGCTCCACTTGTCCACAAAGGACGCGTCCGCCCCGCCGAACAGGGGCTCAATGTTCTGCCCATTGTAAGCCAGGAAATTGTCGGCGGCGGCATGGGCGTTCTCCGCCGCGGTGAGCAGGTAGTCCCCCGCCTCTAAGATGTAGGTTTTGGCATTCACATCGTCGTAGGAGATGAAATCCTTCCGGTTGACAGTGACCGTGACGATTTCGGTATCGCCGGGCTGAAGCTTCCCGGTCTTTTCAAAACCCACCAGGGTGACGGCGGACTTTTCGATGTGGTTGGTCCTGTCGTAATCCGTGTAGGGCGCATTGAGGTAGACCTGCACCACGTCCCGGCCCGCCGCAGCGCCGGTGTTCTTCACGGTCACACTGATTTCAATATTGCCGTCGGCGTCCATCTGGCCCATCCTAAAATCAGACCACTCAAAGGTAGTGTAGGAGATGCCGTAGCCGAAGGGGTACTGCACCGTGGCGGCATAGTCGTAGTCCCCGGCATTGCCCTGACCCAAAGCCCTGTCAAAGTAGCGGGTCTCATAGTACTTGTAGCCCACATAGATCCCCTCATCGTAGAACACGGCGGCCTCCACGTCCTGCCCGCCGTTAACCAGCATCATATCCCCCATGTTCTGCATGGCGGGGGAAGAGAAGGCGTCGTAGGCGAAGGTGTCCACCAGATGGCCGGAGGGGTTCACCGCCCCGCTGAGCACGTCGGCGATGGAGCGGCAGGTGTCGCCCCCGGCACCGGGGGCCCACAGCACCGCGCTGATACTGGGGTAGTCGGCCACCCAGCCCAGCTCGAAGGCGTTATTCGTGTTGACCACCAGGATTACGTTGTCAAAGGTGTCGTTCAGGTACTGGATGACCTCCAGCTCCACGGAGTTAGGCTCCAGATAGTGCTTCTCCTTGTCCTCGGCCACATTGGTCCACTCGCCCATATAGCGGCCCAGATCCCGGCCCTCGCCGCCGGTGCGGGCCAGGAAGAACACGGGGATGGTGCCCTCCGCCTCGCTCTTGGCGCTGTCGGGGATGGCGGAGACGGGGGCCTCACGGATAGTCCAGTCCTCCGCACCGCCGTACATAATGGAACCGCCGCCCCGGGTGTATGTGCCGTGGTTATCGCTGTAGAACTTCCACAGCGCCTCGTTGACAGCAAAGCCCTGCTCGGTGAGGGCGGTGCGCATATCGCTGGAGATGGTGGACACGCCGGAGCCGGTGCCGCCGGCCAGCAGGTCCACGGAGGAGGAGGAAAACAGGCTCAGCTTGGAGCCCGCCGCCACGGGCAGCCCCCTGCCGTCCTCCGCCCGGTTGTAGAGGAGCACGAAGCCCTCCGCGCCCGCCCTGCGGGCGTAGGCCTGCTCGGCGGCCTGGAGCTGCTTGGAGTCGGTGATGTCCCGGGTGTAATAGGCAGCGTCAACGCCGTGGTCCGACCCGCTGCTGAAATCCGTCTCGCCGAAGATGTCCCGGAGCACCAGGTCAAACCTGGAGGTGGACACCACGGACAGCACAATGGAGAATGCCAGAAGAACCGCCAGAAGGGGCGCGACAATGGCGGTAAACGCCTTCGCGCTCAGCTTTTTCTTGTTGCCTTTTTCCTTTGCCACAGGGAACCCTCCTAAATCATGATTTTGTTGGGATTTCACCAATAGACGCCGCCGGGGTCTGTTCCAGAGCCGGAGCGCCCACATGGGGGATGACCTTCCACTCCAGGTCCTGGAGAAACAGCGCGGCCACGTCCAAAAATACGTTCACCAGCAGGAATAGGGGCCACAGGGCTGCCGCTGCCGCCAGCGTTCCCTTTCCCACGTCCCGGATGCGCGCCCGCTCCAAAAAAACCAGCAGCACCGCGCCCAGCACGGTGAGCAAATAGGACAGCCCAAACAGCGCCAGGGAGATCAGCCCGTAAATCTGCCAAACCCGCCCCGCATCGCACCCGAAGAGAGGACACAGCGCAATACCCCCCAGTTGGAGCAGCAGCAGGACCACGCTGATCACGCCCAGAGGCAGAATACTGGCGGAAATATCGAACACAGAAAACCGTTTCTTCCCATCCAGTCCGTTTTCCCGGGAAAACAGGCTTTTCATCAGCGCCCGGAACCGGGTGAAAAAGACGATCATGTGCCCTCGGGCCCAACGCAGCCGCTGGCGGAGCATCACTTTCATCGTGAGGGGCTGCTCGTCGAAGAACTCCGCCTCGTCGCAGTAAAGCACCTTGCTTCCCTGGGCCAGCTGGTCGGCGGTGAACTCCCAGTCCTCAGTGAGGGTGACGTACTCCCAGCCGTGTTCCACCAGCCTGGGCGGGAACAGATATCCGGTGCCTGATACCCGGGTGCTGCACCCGCACACCGTGCGCCCCCGGGCCTCAAAACGGCAGGCGGAGATGAAGTAGATTCCATACAGGCAGGACATATAGTTGCTGCCGAAGTTGCGGGAGTTGCGGTAGGAAGTGATGACGTGTTCCCCGCCCGTGGCCACAAAGGCGTCGTTCATTTTGGAGAGGTAATCAGGAGCAAGAACGTTGTCGGCGTTGATGATGAAAAAGCCGTCAATCCCCGCGTCTCCCCACTCGGCGTTAATCCGGTCGAACAGATAGCGGTAGGCATAGCCCGCCGTGCGTTCCGCCGGGTTGTCATACTCATAGACGTTGGCCCCGTGCGCCCGGGCGATCTGAGCGGTGTGGTCGGTACAGTTGTGGGCCACAACAAACACCACCAGTTTTTCCTGCGGGTAATCGCAAGCCCGGATGCTGTCCAGCAGGGAGCCGATCACCGCCTCCTCGTTACGGGCGGCAATGACAATGCCATACTTCAGCAAGCGGTCCGTCTTGGGATAGGTCGTTCGCTTGAACACGCCAATCAGGGCAAATACGCCGTAATGGAACAGCAGGAGAAAGAAACAGCACCAGATGGAAACAAAAATAATGGCAAGAGCTGTCAGATATCCCATATCATTCTACACTCATTCAATCCGTCTGTGTGCCCCGCCCCTTTGGGGCGGGACACACAAACCACAGACTGTCAGCCGCCCAGGCTGACGCCAGTGGCCGTGGTCTTGATCCACTGGTAGTCGGCGGTGGCGTCGCTGAGCTCATATTTGCCCATCCAACCCTCGGCGTCGGGGGTACCGCACCAGTAATTCATCAGGATGCGGCCCGGGGCGGAGGGCAGGGGGTTTTCCGCGCTGGCGGTAACAGTGTACACCTCTTTGCCGTCCACCAGCCAGGTGATGGAATCCTCCGCCCAGCGGAAGCCATATTCGTGGAACTCCTCGGAGGCGTCGAAGCCCAGGTCGTACCAATACTCGTGACCGCCCTGGCCGTCCACAAAGTAGTTGAACTGGACGCCGGTGGTGTCCTTGCCTAAGAACTCAATGTCGATCTCATCCCAGGGGTTGGGGTTGCCGTCCAGGCCGATGTCGTAATTGCCGGTGCAGGTGAAGAAGGTGCTGGCGGTGCCCTCCGCCTTGGAGGGCTTCATGCTGACGGAGTACTCGCCGTATCCATAATGCTGGGCCGTGCGGGCCTCGCCGCCATAGTAGCCCTGTTCCACCTCTCCCTTGGCATCGGCGATGCCCAGGTGGAGCTGGCCGTCGGAATAAGTAACCATGTCGCCCTTCCACCACACGTTAAACACACTGCCGTTGGACCAGCCGTCGGAGGCAAAGACGCTGCCGTCCGCCGCCGCGCCGTTGGCAAAGCTCACGTCCAGGCCGTCCATGGTGCCGTCCTCATTCCCGCCCTCGGTGGGAACCAGCTCGCGGCCTGTGGCGGAAGTCTTTACCCACTGGTAATCGGCGGTGGCGTCGGAAAGCTCATATTTGCCCATCCAGCCCTCGGCGTCGGGGGTACCGCACCAGTGATTCATCAGAATGCGGCCCGGGGTGGAGGGCAGCGGGTTATCCGCGCTGGCATTCACCGTGTAAACAGCCTCGCCGTCCACATACCAGGTGATCGCGTCCTCGCTCCAGCGGAAGCCGTACTCGTGGAACTCCTCGGAGGCGTCAAAGCCCAGGTCGTACCAGTACTCGTGGCCGCCCTGGCCGTCCACAAAATAGTTGAACTGAACCCCAGTGGTGTCCTTGCCCAAAAACTCAATGTCGATTTCGTCCCAGGGATTGGGGTTGCCCTCCGCGTTGATGTCGTAGGGACCGGTGCAGGTGAAGAAGGTGCTGGCGGTGCCCTCCGCCTTGGACGGCTTCATCTTTACGATGTAGTCGCCATAGCCGTAGTACAGCCCCGTGCGGGCCTCGCCGCCATAGTAGCCCTGTTCCACCTCGCCGTTGGCGTCGGCGATGCCCAGGTGGAGCTGGCCGTCGGAATAAGTAACCATATCGCCCTTCCACCACACGTTAAACACGCTGCCGTTGGACCAGCCGTCGGAGGCAAAGACACTGCCGTCCTCCGCCGGGCCGTTGGCAAAGTCGGCCAGCATAACGGCCTCAAAGGGGGCCGACGAAGCGCCGGGGGAGGCGGGGTTGGGGGTGGGGGCGCTGCTGGGCTGATTGCCGGTGGGGGTGCAGGCCGCCAGCGCTGCGGCCATGGTCAAGGCCAGCAGCATTGCAAGAATCTTCTTTTTCATCGCTCGTTTCTCCTTCTCACTTTTTATTCACAGCGCGTCGCCGCGCTTTGTGACCGTATGCTCAAACCGGACGTACCCGGCCTGGATTTTTACGTATGCTACAAAGGATTCACGCCGCGCATTGCTCTTTCTGGCAATAATATAATAAAGGGAACGCCCGCTGGCAACGGGCGTTCCTTAAACTGCACAATTTTTACTTACTTTGCAGCCCGGTCACAAGCACGGAGCAATTTTCTTCCAAATTGTTCTTTTATGTGGCAAGACTGAACAAAATATTCAGGTGGAAAATCCCGTCCGCCACATAGGCCGTCAGTTCCCCCTCATATTTGTGGACGATCATCCGAATGCTCCGCATCCCGAACCCGTGGTAGTTTCGGTCCGCCTTGGTGGTGACGGGCAGGCCGCCCTCAAAAGCGCGCTCCCCGTCAAAGTAGTTGTCCGACTGGATCACGAGCATATTGCCCCGGGCCTTCACCACCAGGTTTATGACCCGCCTCTGCTCCTCCTCAATGGCTTTGACCGCTTCCAGGGCGTTGTCGATGATGTTGCCGAACAGGCAGTACAGGTCGCCGTCGTCCATAAAGGTAAGCCTGGCCCCGTCCGCCATGCAGGAAAACGTGATGCCGTTCTGTTCGCAGTAAAGGCTTTTTTCCGTCAGCAGGACGTCTAAAAACTGGTTGCCCGTCTCCACCTTGGCGTCGTAGATGGAAATGCTTTTTTGGAGGTCGGCCACTGCCTCAGGCCGCACCTGTTCCCCCTGGACCGCCAGGGCTCCCAGCTTATAGCGGATGTCATGGCACTTCACATTGATCAAGTCGATGGTGTCCCGGGAGATCTCGTATTGCAGCTCGCTTTGGTGGACGGCGTGCTGGAGGTACTCCACTTCCTGCTGAAGCTCCCTCCGCTCTACGGTTCTGGAGGTGAGAATCAGTGCGATGGCGCAGCACATCACCGAAAACAGGTTGCCTGACTGCCGCAGGAGGAAGTACGCCGGGATCTCAAACCGGTTTTCCCGGCCCACGCTCAGCTGGGCAAAATAGACGTCCTCCACCGAGCACAGGATCACGGTGATGCTCAGCACCAGGACGGCAATGGCAAACATTTGGTAATTCAGCCGCCCGCCGGACATATGCCGAAGCAGGGGGCGGATAAATACCAGATAGACCGCTGCCACCGCCAGGGCGAAAAAGCTGTAGTACATTAAGCGGTAGTAAAGGTCAAACCGCTGACCCCAGCCGTTATACCAGCCCAGCGCCTCTCCGCCGCACCACAGGGTCAGATACAGCTTATAGCACAGGTTTTGAGCTGCGTAGGCCACATTACAGCAGAATAAAACGGTGGAGAAGGACTCGTCAAAGCACAGCCGCACATGGGCTGCGGTAACGGCAAACAAGAGGATGTAAATGCCGATCCGCCCAAGGGCCGTATCCCCAAAGGAGCGGTAGAAGAAGGTCGCGCCATAGGCCAGCACCAAAACAGCACCGGCTCCGGCCAAAGTCCGTATCCAGAATCGGGGGGCCCGGTTCAGCTTTCGCGTGGTAAGGGCGTAGAACACATACAGCTCAAACAGGAATTCCAGGATGATTTTTTGGTAGATCACGTTGACCTCAGCCATGGTTCCCACCTCCTGCCCCGGCGTACCAGTTGGTCAGCCCCTCCATAAACGCGGCCCGCCTGGGGCGGCTGATCTGGAGGGTGCGGTCCCCCACCTGCACCTCGGCCCCCTTTACACGCACGATAAACTTTGGATTGACCAGGTAGCAGGTGTTGCAGCGCAGAAATCCGTAGGAACCCAGCTCCTGCTCCACAGTAGACAGCACACCGGTCATCTCGATCACATCGTCGATCAGGTGGTAGTGGAGCCGGTGCTTGATAATCTCCACATACATCAGCTTGTCCGTGGAGATGCGGCACAGCCCGCCTGGGGCGTTCACCGTAAAGCTGCGCTCCTCGTTCATCAGGTAGATATCCAGTGCCTTTTTGAATTTCAGGGAAAAATCGTAGTAGCTCACCGGCTTGAGCAAAAAGCTCACCGCGTCCACCTCGTAGCCCCTCAGGGCGTACTGCACCAGGTTTGTGATGAAAATGATAGACACGTTTTTGTCATACCGGCGCAGCTCCACAGCGGTGTCCATGCCGTTTTTCCGCGGCATCTGAATATCCAGAAACGCCACCGCGTAAACGGACTTATAGTTTTGAAGGAACTCCTCACCGTCATAAAACCGGGTAATATTGAATTGCTGGCCGAACTCGGCGGCGTACCGCTGTATGTATGCCGTCAGGCGTTCAGCGGCGGCATTTTCGTCCTCCACAATGGCAACGTTCTTCACTCCTTGTCCCCCCCTTATCGTTTCCCATATTTCTCCCGCAAACTCTGATGCCCCTGCTGATCCTGTTTCCGCAGATGATCCGCTGTATATATCTCCCACTTAGGCTCCGCCGCACCCGGGTCAAAATCAAGGCACTGGATCGTCTCTGGATAGCGAAACTTCGGGTCAAAAGAAATATCCCCCGCCACCCGCTGCTGCCAATCCGTCTGGCCGACCTGCTCTACCCGGTCTGTTTCGTAACTCTTCAGCTCATGGGTGGTATCGATCCGCCGTAAAAATTCCTCCGCCGCCAGCTTCCCCTTCAGATACTCCATCCGGGCCAGGCGGACGTTCTCGCTCCAGGCATCGTACTGACCATAATCCATGGGAATCAGTTTATCACGCTCACCCGGTGCGGCGTCCTGCCAGCGAAGAAGGCGGGCATACATCCTGTCCCGCAGCTGGTTGCAGATCTTGAGCGCCCCGTCCTATCCTCCACCAGGTTTCTCTTGAACCGCGCCCCCCGCTGTTTGCAGAGAAACCCATCCGTCACCCGGTCACAGTACCGGGTGGCTTTTTTTGTTTTCGGAATGAACCAGCCCCAGCAGTAATCACACCGGGCAATCCGCTGTTTGTCCTGCTGGAGGTAAAGGACCAGCTCCAATAGACGTAGTCCGAATATGGAACTGGCCCGGAATACTCTCTGCCCCGACTCAACATCAGGCAGGCTGGCGGGATCGCACAGCTTCCCCACCTGCGGATAGACCCGGCATAGCTTCTCAAACCGTTCCCGCTGGCTGACCCGCTCCATCCCGTCAAAGGCCATCTCCAGAATGTTCCGCAGGTAGACCTACGTGGATCGGCTCCTCCAGCACGTGCAGCAGTTCCTGTGCCGCATCCAGCAAGAACAACGCGCTGCCGTCATCCTCCCTCTGCAATGCCCGATCCAACAGAATCCCCAGCGCGAAAAAGCCCACCGGATCGATCTTCTGAAGCATGGACGGCAGAAGCAGCGCCTCCGCCACAAAGTCTTCAAAATCCGCCGCCGCAATGTCCAGCCGCGCCGCGAACAGCGGATGCTCGTCCCGCAGCCGTTTGATCTCTTTGCGGTATGGCCGGTAGTCGATCTCCGCGGCGGTGATCAAATCCCTGGCGGGTGTGGTGACAGGCAAGCGCTCCACCATCCCAGCCCCATGCTGGAAAACACTTGAAAACCGTCCCTCCCCCGCCTCCATTAGCAACAGCTTCGGGATATAGCCGCCTATCACCTGTTCTGTCTCTTCCACAAAGATCACTTCCTGATGTAAAACTCTCCGCGATTATTTTATCATGGAGCTGTCCCAAAGGGAAGGGGTACAGCTGGTAACCAATAGAAATTTACGAAAGGAAGATGAAAATGAAAGTATCTGAGTACAAAAGCTATGATGATCTGCCGTTGTTTCTCAACGCGGCAACAGTGGCAAAGGTGCTGGGTATCGCTCCATCCAGTAGCTACGAGTTAATGCACGAAGCAGATTTCCCGGTGCTCAAAGTCGGCAGCCGGATCGTAGTGCCCAAAGAAAAATTTATCCAGTGGGTGGAGCGGCACACGAAGGGCGGTGAGTACGGTTGAGCTATCGCCAAAAGTCCGATCCTCTCAAGAATACTTTTCCTCTGCCCAATGAAATTTTCCTTCTCGGTCTCTGCCCTGGTGAGCTGGCGGTCTATGCCTTCCTGCGTCACTGCGAAAACCGCAAGACACATCAGTGCTGGCCCAGCTACAAAACGATTGGCAAAGCGGCGGGCATGACGGAAAACACGGTTGCCAAATACGTTCCTCCCTTGAACGCAAGGGCCTAATCTGCACCGAACCCACTACCGTCACCACCAAAGCGGGCGTAAAGCGAAATGGCAACCTGCTCTATACCGTCTCCCCGTTCCAAGATGTTTTGGAGGCGCACCATCAGCGGCAGTTGGAGCGGCTGGCACTGGAAACCGCCCGCGCCCAACTCCAGTTAGGTGCATGACCCCGTGTTTCGCATTTTGAGGCCCCCTGTAGCCCTCCCGTGGGCCGGGTGAAGATGGTACCCCTCCCAGCCCTTGAAACACGGCGTTGACCCCCGTGTGGCCTACCGTGCACGAGTGTGTACAGCCCAGCCCGCCGCAGTACCGTGGGAGCGCCGAGTGAGGGCAGCGCAGAAACGCCCCGTTGAGGCGGATGCCTGCCTCGCCGGGGCCCCCGCAAAGCCGCACTTTGGCTTTGTGGGGAGAGCCAGAAGGAATGGAGCGGGCGAAGTCCTCGCCGCAGGCGGGGACGTAGCGGAGCGGAATTTCTTTTGGCGAGGGCAAGCATCGCGCCCGGCTATACGCCGCCCGCACTCGCCGGGGCTATGCCCCGGCACCCCCTGCCCCTAAAGGGGAGAAAGGAACTCAATGCAGAAGAAGAAAACAGAGATCGTCACCGCCCGGATGACGCCGGAGGTCAAACGCCAGCTCCAGGCGCGGGCACGTGACGCAAATATGACCCTCACCAACTACCTGATCATCTGCGGCCTCGGACAAGAGATCGTCCGGGTGGACGGTCTGGATGAAGTGCTCTCTGAACTGAAGGCTCAGGGCCGCAACCTCAACCAGCTCACCACCCTGGCCAACATGGGACGGATCACCGTCTTACGCGGTGATGACCTCGTCCAAGAGTATGCCAGACTGTGCGATACGGTGGGTGCACTCATTCGGGAGGTGCGCTGATGGCAACCTTCACCGCAATCCAGTGCAAAAAGCAGACCGCCAGTTCGATGCGCGGCGTGATCGACTATGTAAAGCAGGAAAAGAAAACGCGCTGGGGCAATGCGCTGCTGGTCACCGGCAGCAACTGTGTTCCACAGTCCGCCTTTATCGAAATGCAAACCACAAAAGAGCGGTTCCGCAAAACAGGAGGGACGCAGTTCTACCACTTCGTCCAGTCCTTCTCTGCGGAGGACGACGTCACGCCCCAGGAGGTCAACGCCATCGGTTTGGAGTTTGCCCAGCGGCAGTTCCCGGACTTCGAGGTGGTGGTCGCCACCCACGTGGACACCGGCCACCTGCACAACCACATGGTGGTGAACAGTGTCAGCTACAAGGACGGCCACAAGCTCCACCAAAGCTATGACGATCTGCTGACACACCGAAAAGTGAACGATCAAATCTGTCTGGCCCACGGCCTTTCAGTGCTGGACGAGTGTGATCCCAGGAAGAAAAAGAAGCGCATGAAGCCCGGTGAATACCAGGCCGGCCTGCGCGGCGACAGCTGGAAGTTGGATCTCATCCAGGCCATCAATGAGGCGCTGGAGTACGCCACCGACCGGGAGAGCTTCATCGAAAACATGGAACTGGAAGGTTACGAGGTGAGCTGGTTCCCGAACCGGAAACACATCACCTTCACCTGCCCCAACGGGCGCAAGTGCCGGGACAGCAGCCTCCACGATGAGACTTTCCTCAAAGAAAACCTGGAGGCGCTGTTTCTCTACCGTCAGGCCACAGGCTTCCGTCCTGCCACCCCGGAGCCGGACGAAGGCTGGATGGGCGAACTGGCCGCTGGATGGTTCCAGGTGATGGCCGACCTGGAGCGCGATGACGAATGGCAGTCCCCCGCACCGCCCACCTGGACAGACAGCAAGCAGCGCCACCGGGAGGCGCTGAAGAAAATGGCCATGGGCCAGAAGTTCAGCGGTGACCAGCATTGGGAGCAGACCATGTGAGCCCCGTAAAATCTGCGCCGCAGTAAACAATAAGGGTGCCCGCTTGCTTCCCCTTGTCCTGACAGCTGTGAAGCAATTTGTGCCCATCCACGAAGCAGGCGGCATCCGTACCCATCCCACAAGAGAAGCGCGGTGTCGGCCCCTTTGTAAGCCGCTGTGCGGGGACGTGGATTGCACCAGTGTCTTCAAAGAAAACAACCGTCAACGCAGGCAAAAAAGATATGTCTGGATTGATAATTTTTCCCGTTCGCCATGGCTATTCCCGCCAGACTGTGGTATGGTGTGTCGCTGCAGGAGGCGATGAAGATGCGAAAAACTTTGGAAGATCTCTACTACGGCAACATCACACCCAACGCGCAGGACTGGCGCCCCATTCGGAGCTGAAACGGGCAACGGATCGTGTGACCCGCTTTGAAAACCAGCTCGCGGAGCAGCTCGACGAGGCTGGACAGGCGGTCTTGGCAAAGCTGATCGAATCGCAACAGGAGATCGACAGCATCACGGCGTTGGAAAATTTCATCCTGGGCTTCCGGCTGGGCGCCAAAATCGTGATGGAGTGCATGGATGATAACGATGGCGATATCAGAACTGGAGGTTGATAAAGTATGTCAAAACGCCGCGCCAACGGCGAGGGCAATCTGCGGAAGCGCTCCGACGGCCGCTGGGAGGGCCGATATACCGCAGGCTATGATCCCGATACCGGCAAGCGCATCATCAAAAATGTGCTGGGCCGCACCCAGGCAGAAGCCAAAGAAAAGCTCAAGGCAGCGGTGGAGCAGGCCCAGCAGGTAGACATGACCCGCACCGACGAGTACACCGTGGCCACCTGGCTGCGTGCCTGGTATGATCTCTACGCCCAGCCCAACATCCGGCAGGCCACAGCAGACCGCTACAAGCTGATGATCGAGACCTACACGATCCCCCGCATCGGGAAAATCAAGCTGAAAAAGCTGACCTCCCGGGATCTTCAAAAGATGTACAAAAACCTAATGGAGCATGGCCGGGTAAACACAAAAAGCGGCAATGGCAATCCCGGCCTGAGTAGCACCACGGTGCGTAGTGTCCACCTGATGCTCCACAGCGCATTTGAGAGGGCGTTGAAGGAGCGGCTCATCCCCCGCAATCCCACCGATGACTGCATTGCCCCTAAAGTTCGAAAGGTGGAGATGAAAACCCTCCGGCCCGAGCACCTGAAGTCCTACCTGGAAGCCGCTGATGCCCGTGGTGTCCTCCCCATGTTCTACCTGGAACTGGTAAGCGGACTGCGGAAGGGTGAGCTGGTGGCCCTCCTCTGGGATGACCTTGATATCCAGAACCGGACGATCTCGATCAGCAAGCAGTACATCAAGAATCCTAGTGGAAAGCTGACCCTCTCCCGGCCCAAGACTGAGACCTCGGTGCGGAGGGTATCCATCCCCCAGGAGGCGGTAGACCTGCTGATCCAGGAGCATGAGAAGCACCCGGAAAACCCGTATCTATTCCCCTCGTCCACTACCGGGGAAATGTACTACCCTGACTCGGTGGTAAAACTCCACGAGAAGATCCTCAAGGACGCCGGACTGGAGCACATCCGCTTCCACGATCTCAGGCATACCTTCGCCACCCTGGCCCTGCAAAACGGAGTGGATATTAAAACGGTCTCCAGTATGCTGGGACACTATGACGCAGGGTTCACCCTCCGCACCTACACCCACGCCACCCGGCAGATGCAGGACCAGGCGGCGGAGACCATGGGCAATTTTATGAATCAGATGATGTACCCCCGACTCTAAAAATATCAAAACACCGGGCAGGAAAGCCAAACTTCCTGCCCGGTGCTCTCTAACCCTTTCCGCACATTTCCCCGTGTGGGTCAAGTTGTGGGTCACCCCACCTGACCCACTTTTCGACCCACAATATTTCTGGAGAAAACAGAACAAAAACTCCCGAAATCCACTGATTTCAGGAGTTTCTTGGAGCTGCTATCCAGATTTGAACTGGAGACCTCATCCTTACCAACAGCGGCAAGGGATTTTTTATAATCTTTTTTCGCTGTTTATAGTAGTTTCCGCTCCAGCACAACTCCTTTTCAGCACTTTCTAATGATACGTCCTCCATTGTTTCCATACCTGTCTGTGGCTGGTTATGTGGTCAAAGTCACATACGGCAGCTTCCCATACAGGAAATTGCCGCTGGAATTTTTACTGATGGATTGCACCGGTGTCTACAAAGAGAACTTTTACCCGCCACAACCTGTCTATTTAGAATTACCGCTTTGGGGTTATCCCGGCTCAATTAATTGCTTTAAATCCTGTTGCAACTATATTGCAAGTTGGTTGCAAGTTAGTCTCAAGTTTCGCAGCTCCCTTGTCTCTCTTTCTCTGTTAAAAACCATCGCGCTGCGCTCGTCTTTCCTTTGCAGTCGATCCTGCCGTCTGCACGTAGTTCACGCATCAAAACCTGAATTTGGCCGCGGTTGTGCCCTGGCAAAACCTGTTGTAATTCTTTAAACGGGGTACCTTTATCCCCGTTTTTGCGAATATGCTTTAAAAGCAATTCTTTATTTGTGTCTCGATCTAACCCAACCACACGAGTGTGAATGCCAGGTTTCCCTGCTGCTGTATACAAACTGCGGGCAAGAACATACTTATTACGGCCAATATGTTCAACAATTCCAAGATCCATTAGTTTTTTGAGACATGGTTTTAGGCTTTCTGTAACACTTTGCTCATGATAAAGCTCATTAATAGTCAAAAAATCTCCTGTTGACAGTATCTCCATTCGGTCATTCCCAATTTGGTTGATCAATGAGAGCATTTTCATGTCAAGCACCAAGCCATTCAGCGTAAGGCTAACAAAATTTTCATCCGTACCTGTAAAGTCCGGCAGTTGTTTTGCCTCTTTGATATTCAGTTCATAAATGAGATTCATTCCTTGGCCGGATCGCTCGACCAAACCGCAAAGGGCCAGGATCTCCGCAATGCGACGATTACGAGGCAATTGACGGTCAAGAATATTCTCCAGTGTGATCCCGTTTGGAAAACCTCCCGGACTCTCAACCACAAGCCTATTCTGATACTGGCGAATAAACACGCTTCCGCCCATCTGGTAATTTCTATGGCTGACAGCGTTTAAGATCGCTTCGCGAACTACACGCTCGTTAAATGTCGGGATATCGTAGACAAAGAACCCCTCCTGATAATGCTGCTTATCATTCCGAAGGTTGATCAATTCCCATAAGCGATTATAACAGGAAAAGAAACCCACCCGAAACTCTTCCCGCTGACTTGCCGGTCCCGACACTTCTGATGAACGGTACTCAAATACGATTTCTGCCTGGGGTAAATACTTCCCAAGAGATTCCCGCTTTCCGAATAACACCAGCGCCGCATAGGTGATCCCATCATCCGTGATCGCCTCACAGTCACGGAGCAGTTGTTCTGCGGATAGGCTCGCCAGCCTCTGATTTCCGCTTTTTGTCACCCACCTGTCGCGAAACGTCTCAATCGCTTCCTCGTCTAAGTCATCTAAATTGGCATTGGGACAAATGCTTCCAGAAAAATCAAACCCAGCTTCTGCGTAGATTTTGCGTCGAATTTCCTCTGGCATCGGGATCAAACTGTCCCCCTCATACCACCACGCCACACCATCGCATTGTACAGGCAAACCAAGCGGGCGGCTCGCCACATCAAAGGTCAGGACACGTTTGCCTTGGTACTCATACAGCTGGAAATCAACCATAATCTTTAGCTTATCAATAAGTCCCATCCGCGTGCGCTCCGGCTGATCAAATGCGCTGCTTCCTACCACTTGACGCGGCCGCTTATCGGTAATGCCAAAGACCAGTTTCCCTCCACCACAGTTTGCCAGAGCGCAGCAGCAACGTGCCGCTTCTCCAGAGTCGAATCGGTTCTTCGCCTCTTTAAATTGGATGCTCTCGCCCTCCTTGGCCTCCAGCAATTCTTCAATTGTCATTGGGATGCGCAATTAGGCTCACCTCCTGCATTCATGTTACCCTACTCTATGAGTGATTTTCCTCAAAATTCTCGACCTGTTCCATTACCTTTCGAAAAACTTCCGGGCTATATTGAGGCGGGTATCCGTTTTTTATTAGGCATACTTTGATATCAAATTTCAGCTGATCCCTGACAATCTGATTGTTGAGCCAATCGGCAAATGAGGATTTTATCTCAATAATTTCCTTGATCTTTTTGGCCAGAGATTTACATTTGTCGTTCACAGATACACCATCAACCATTTTGTCGGTACCGTATTCAAAGTTATATTGATCACGCAAAGCCATCAATATATCGTAGAAAGCCTTTTCCTCAAAAGTAAGCCCAACCTTTCGGAAACTATCACGATCAGCATTCATCTTTTTCAAAATCTGCAAAGCCTGCTCTGTCGCATTTTGAATAATCTCTTCGGAGGTTTCTTCCTGTGCGGCTCCGGCTTCTTCTGTGGTGAGATGTTTGCGCCGTTCATGGTACTGTTTGATGGTTTCCTCCAGCATTTCCTGAAACTTTTTCGCTGCCATCTGGTTCGTTTTACTATACTCTGAAATTTGTTTGCGCAACATTTTTACCAGCAACTCAAGCTTTGACGCTGGCATTTTGACATCAGATAGTTTTTCAAAGTATTCCGGGCTGAAAATATCCTCCTGTTCCCCATTTTCCAGAATACTCTCAACTTGGTTGTATTTCAATGCATCTTCTACCATTTTTGCCACGTGGCGATTCATGGTATCTGTGTCAACCTCACTGGTTCCGCTCATTTTGCGAACAAATCCTGCAATGGCCATAAAACATTGTGCAAGGGAAGACTCTTCTTCGCTGAGTTCGCCGGAAGGCTGGCAGATATCATATGCGGCACGCATTCTCTTGACTGTTTTCAGAAAGTAAGTCTTGAATGAGACTTTCTCTGTGCTTTTTCCACCGTTATTCTCTGTACTCAACTTATCTGTGGAAACAAAAACATACTCCGCTGCCTTTGCCAACAATCTGTACCGCTCCACAGGATCACTATCCGGATCAAGGAAAGGAGCCAGGTCATACCCGGTAAAGAGGTCTTTCAGAATCAAAAGCTCCTCACTGAATACACGGGTAGCCTGATCCACGTCATCCGCCGTAGGCGCAACAGAGTTATCTCCGCCGTATAGTTTCATCGCTTCGCGCATATTATCTCGGATGCCGATATAATCTACGATCAAACCATATTCTTTTCCGGGATACTTTCTGTTGACACGGCTGATGGTCTGGATTAACAAGTGCTTTTTCAGTGGCTTGTCATTGTACATATATGTGAGCGACGGAACATCAAATCCGGTAATCCACATATCTACAACAATTGCAATATGAAAATTTGACTTCTCCTGCTTGAATGCAACGTCAAGTTCTTCTGATCGTTTTCCATTTTTCACACCACCGAGATAGTTATACATATCTTTGTGGTCGTTGCTACCCACGCTGGCCACCATTGCCATAAAGGGCATTGGTTTCAAATCCCGCTTATCTTCATCAGATATCATAACGCCATCCGATGCTTTCTTCTCCACGAACCACTCCGGATATTTCTCCTGGAATTTTTCCAGCAGCGCATAAGCAATCGGCCTGCTGGAACACACCACCATTGCTTTTTGCACCCTGTCCGGGTCGTTGGCACAGGAGGATACATAATGGTCATGAATGTCTACGGCAAGCCGTTCCAAACGCAAGGGCTCACCTAAGATGACTTCCATCGAACTCATTGCCTTTTTACTGGCTTCAACGTCCTCCTCCGTTGCGCCGTCATCCGCGCATTTTTTGTAATAGTCCTCAATAAGTTTGACTTTTTCCTGATCCAGCAGCACCTTTGCGATACGAGGGTGATATTTAATGGATACGGTCAGCCCGTCCGCAACCGCCTGATCCATTGTATATCGGTCAATCTCGTCGCCGAATGTCTGATAAGTTTCCGTAATCGGTGTACCGGTAAAGCCCACAAAGGTTGCCTGCGGAAACGCCTCTTTCAAAACTTTTGCGTACGGTTTAGAGACCATCGCTTTCATATTCTCGTCCGCATCTTTGCTGAATTGAATTTTTCGGGAATGCTCAAGCTGTGTTCTATGCGCCTCGTCTGAAAAACAGATAATATTTGCGCGCTTGTTAATCAGACCAATTTTATCATCTTCCCTGTCGCAGAACTTTTGAATGGTACAGATGTAAAATCCACCACTTTGCCGCGCGCCCAGTTCTTTCCGCAGCGCATTGCGGCTTGGCACGACACTGACTTCACCCAGGTTTAAAAATTCCTTACTCTTTGTAAACAGCTTGGCCCCCTGCTTCTGGAGTTCGTCCCGGTCAACGATCATAACGATCGTGGGAGATCCGATCTGCGGTACATCAGTACAGCGCAGGGCCAACTGGCGGGCCAAAAAGGCCATGGTGTAGGTCTTGCCGCAGCCGGTAGCGCCGAAATAGGTTCCGCCCTTGCCGCTTTTTTCCACCACGGATCTAATGACGCTCTGCTTTAAAAGCCGCGCGGCAAAAAACTGCGGATACCGGCAGACGATTTCCCGCTCGTCGCTGTCGTATTCACTGTCCTGAAAATAGATGTAGTCCCGGAAGATCTCCAGAAACCTCTGAGGACTGTATACACCCTTTATCATGGTTTCCATTTCTTCAAAGGGAAGCGTGGACACCTTGTCCCCGTCGTTTACACGGCGCCAGGCATAGAAATGTTCATAGGGGGTACGAACCGTACCAAGCCGTGTTTTGACGCCATCGGAGACACAGGCCAGGGGACAATAGTGTAGCAGATGGGGAATGTCCCGCCAATAACGAATGTTGATCTGTTCCCATGCGTCATGAATTGTGGTATTTGCATTTGCCGGATTTTTCAGCTCGATCACGCACAGCGGCATTCCGTTGACAAAGAGAAGAACATCGGGCCGGCGAGTTTCTGTCTGTCCGTTGTTGGTATACTCCACGGTAAACTGATTGACTGCCCGGAAAATGTTGTTTTCCGGGGTTTCAAAATCAATCAGGGCCACCATTTGGGGTAAGCTTTTCTGGGGCGTAAATTGAATGCCGTTTACCATCCAGCCATACACCTTATGCAGTGTGGCAAACTCACTTTCCGCACCGACCAGGCGAACCATGTCAACGATCTGGCAGACCTCCTCCGGGGGCAAATCGGGATTTGTATTGCTCAAAAACTGTTCCAGATCATCCGTATACAAAACTTCCCGCCGGGAAGTGCGGGGTATACTGCTACCAGAAAGATACTGCCAGCCCTCCCCCTCCAAAAAACTGAGAAAAGCATTTTCATAATCTGACTCGCAATAGCGGCCATTATATTCTTTCAATTTTGGCATTGTTTTGCCTCCGAAATTACAAGCAGTTTGTACTCATTTGTAAATTTAGAATAGCTTGTTAAAATCCACTGTATACCCCATGGCTTTCATCTCTTTTAGCAAATCAATTTTCCAATTTTCTGTATTTGTATATACAACACCTGATAGGTCTGACGGCATCTCTATTCCGTCATCCGCCAAAATTACAAGATGATCTCTGCCGAGTTTACCCATAAAATAGCCTGTTTCTAACACCACATTTTGCCTTGCACGTTGCTTATCTGAAGAATCTTTCGCTCTCCCAAAGTCATCGGCAGTAAACAAACATATTGCGCCGCCTACATCACTATAATCTTCAAATTTTTCTATAATTGTGCGGCCTCTGTTTGCCTGTTCAGATAAGATAATTGCCTCAATTCCTTGCTTTTCGATGAGGCGAGCAACAGATTGCTTTAACTCCCCATCGTGACCGTGAACAATAAAGATCTTATTCATGTGGTCAAATTTTATTGTTTTTCCTTGCGTATAGGTATTATTTTCGTCTTCCATTTCTTCTAAGTAGGTTTCAAATACTGCTTTACAAGACCTGAGTCCATCGCAACATGCACCTATAGAGATTCTGGTGTCTTCCTCTTCATTTTCACCCCAAAGAAGAGATGAAAAATCTGTGTCAAGAAATTTTTTGTACTCTAAAGAGTTCTCACCGTATCTTTTTACTAAGAATCGTTCTGCTTTTGTATGCCATGCCTCGAATGCAGGAGCAGAAGACCTAACATGATGACCAATCAAGTTATCTATTTCATCAATAATACTTTTTAATTTTTCATAATCGTTCATCATACGTTTCCTTCCTCCAATGACCCTCTTATCAGGATCGGACAGATGTCTTTTATTTGGGTTTTCAGTTGTTCATTGATACGTTTCCGCGCAATATAGACAGCGAAAATTTCTGCGATAGCTTTTTGCACTTTGATATCAGGGATTGGAATCTGAACATTGCACATTTCGCCCCACTCAAAAGTTTCTCTTGCGGAACCCCAAGAATTGAAGCGGGTATATCGGTCAAACTCTGTTCTTGTGAGGAAAAGCATTAAATAATCCGGAAGCAAAAAGTCATAGTCGGTTCCAAATACGATAGAAATTGAAGATACCAAAAAAGGCTCCGTTGTATTATTAAAGCTAAGTGAAATCTTATCGCCACGCCTTGATGTATCCGGAACATAAGCAATTTGCCTGGGATTCACTACTTTATAGTTGTTGAGACTAACCCCCATCATATCTGCTTTTGTGGGAATCATTTCTTTATTGGTTGTCAATCCTCTAACCGAATCAATCGAAAGGCTAATGTCATTCCTCTGATTACTTTCCTTAAGGTATTGCCCAATTTTTTTGCATGGTATTTTTCTCCGCAAATCTTCAATGTAGCCATCACAGACCAGCTTCAAATCCTCCAGCCCACGCTCATAGCTTTGCTGATTGGCGACCATGGATTTATAGACTGCCACATATTTCTGCTGTACAGGGAACGGAGGCAAATCAAGCTCTACTTCACAAAGGTCTTCCCAGTTATAGAATTCCGTAGAACTGCCCCAAGAGTTGGTAATCACATACCGATCAAACTCTGACCGGTTAAAGTACATATAAAGCCATTCAGCGGCAAGAACCTGTTTTGCATCTTCTTTGATGCGAAAGACAACATAATCTTCTGTGCAAATTACCGTCTTTTCCAAATCGTTATAAGCAATACTGAATTTACTGCCATTTCTGGATGTCCTGTGGTTAAAGACAAACTCTCCCGGATATACAATTTGAAATTTAGTTAAGTCGCGTCCATTGATATCCGCTTTGGTGGGCATCAGCTGTTTTAAATTATTGACACCACGAACATTTTCAGGGCCAAACATAAGTTCTGAATTTGTTACCTCGCGGAGTTCAATAAAATCACCGAGTTTGTACTTAGCCAATGCCATAGCCAATCCCCCTGAAAGCATCCTCCAGCATCTTCTGCGACTTTTTCTCCTGCTCCAAAATCTCCCGCATTTCCTGCTGGATGCGCCGCATTTCTGTGGGGAAGTCAATCTCCAAGTCATTGTCGATAAACTCGATATACTTGCTGGGGATCAGGCTCCAGCCGTGTCTTTCTATCTCGTCAATCCCCACGCTGCGGTAGAGCTCTGGCACAGCGTACTGCGTGCCGTCCGTCCCCGCATTTTGCCAGGTATGATAGATGTCAGCCGCCCGCTGGATCTGTTTCTCCATCAGGCACACCTTCTTTTTACCCTCACCCTTGACCGGATTCTCCGTCCAGGTACGCAGATCCATAAAGAGGATCTCATGCTCCCGGCTGCGCAAATTTCTACCGTGGTAGGGCCCTCCTCGTTTGTTCTGATTCAAAATCCAGAGCGTGACGCTGATGTCCGTTGTGATAAAGAGTTCCCGGGGAAGGATGATAATCGCCTCCACCTTGTCATTCTGGATCAACTTCCGCCGAATTTCCAGAGTGTCGCTGTCACCCAATGCGCCATTTGCCAAGAGGAACCCGGCCACGCCGTTCAGGGGCTTCAGATGGGAGAGAATGTGCAGGATCCAGGCGTAGTTTGCGTTGCTCTCCGGAGGCGTGGAATAGTCCGCCCAGCGGGTGTCATGCTTCAGATTATCGTTGTACCAGCCCTTCAAATTGAAAGGCGGATTGGCCATGATGTAGTTAAAATAGAGGCCCTTGTGCAGATCGTGGGTAAAAGAGGAATCGCTGGTCTCGCCGAGATTGTGGCTGATCCCTCGCAATGCAAGGTTCATCTGCGCCAGGCGGTAGGTAGCGGCTTCTTTCTCCTGGCCATACACATTGATGCGGCTGATATCGCCTCTTTTTGCCTTGACCAGTTCCGCACTCTGGATGAACATACCACCGCTACCGCAACATGGATCATATAAAGTACCGTCGAACGGTTCAATCATGGCAGCAATCAGCTGCACCACATCGTGAGGCGTGTAGTATTCACCCTCTTCCTTGGTGGCGTTCACCGCAAACTCCTTAAGGAAGTATTCATATACCCGGCCAATCAAGTCTTTCTCTTCGCCAAAAGTCTTGTGACTGATTTTGTTGACCTCATCCACAACCATTTTGATATCCTTGGGAGCAAGATTGCGGGTTGTAAATGTGCCCTCCACAAAGCATTCCTTTAGTTGCTTGCTGCTGGTGGCAATGCTATGCAGGGCGGTATCCAGTGCCACATTCAGTTCGGGCGCCGGTTTATCAATAAGGGTTGACCAACGTGCCTCCACAGGCAGATTATAGGTTCCGTCTGTAAAGGTGGCATCGTCAAAAAATGCCGCCCGAATTTCTTCATCATCGGGATTAAACCCTTGTTCGATCAACGTCTGGCGCAAGTGCTCAATGCCATCTTCAAACTTTTCTCCAATAAAACGCAGGAATACGAGCGTCAGCATCATGTCGCGCTTTTCAAAAAAAGAGCCGGAATTTCGCGCCTGACGCAAAATGTCACGACACTTGAAAAGTATCATATCGAGATTCAAAGTCTCTTCCGTTTTCTTTCTGGCCATGGGAGAATTCCTTCCTTCGCTACCCTAAACTCCTTTTAGTATACCGAAATATGGCACGCCGTGTCAACATTGAGTTCACTGGGATCAAACCCCGGCTCTATGAGACAGAACCGTAAGTACAGCAGAATCTGACTCGCCATAGGCAAAGAATATGGGATCGGCAGAGCAGCCGGCCAGGGGCGGCTCTATCCGTCCCTGGCTTTGCTTTGTCCTCACGCTCGATTCAGTTCCTCACGCAGTCGCTCCGCAATGGCGGCCTTCTCGTCCTGCGTCCTCGCCTCCTCATACGCTGACAGGGCTTCGTCCCGGAGCCGCTCGGACTCCATTTCCCATGTCAGAAAGTCCGGCTTTGTCATGGCGCCCTTCTTCGTCCGGGCAAAGTATTTCTTATAGGCCCGCTGGTGGATGGCCCAGATCTCATTGTTGAGTACCTTCGCCCGAAAGCTCTTGGTGGCGCCCACCTCCCGGCAGGTCTTCCCCTCCCCGCTGTTGGGCGCCGGTCGGTCGCAGTAGTTGTAGCTGGCCCCCGGCATCTGCAAGAACCATCGTCCGCAGTTGGCGCACCGCTTGGGGACAAAGCCCCGCTGCAGTCCCCGCATCAGCTCCACATAGACGAAATCTGTGAGCCGGTCGAAGTACAGCTTCTCCACCAACTCATGGTGTCCCTCATCGATCTCCAGCACGGCGTACTGGATGCTCACTTGGGGTGCGTCCACCTCCGATGATCGTCCAAGGCTCACGCCGCTCACAAAAGCGTCTAAACAATTTTCATAAATCTGCTGGGCCAGGGGGAGCTTCCTCTGGCCCTTCTTTTTTTCAAAGGCTCTCTGCTGGAATGCCTCCGTTAAAAACCAGGCGTACCTCTCCTGGATGAAGCGGATGGCGCCGGCCTGTTCTCGCATATAGGCAGCGTCCTTTTCCCCATCTGAGAGGATATACGCTTCAAAGGCTGTCCGCGCCTCGCCGACTACAAAATACTCCACGGGCATTTCGTTGAACTGCCGCACGTCAGACAGGAACAGGCGAAAATAGGGGAGGGAGGACAGATCCCTCACCGCGTCCATAAATGCCTGCGGCGCTGCTTGGACGTTCCTCTCCTCTATGGTCTGTTCCAAAGCGGAAATCGTGTGCTCGTATGGCGCGACGTCGTAGTTCAGAAACTCGGTCAAGGTCTCGCCATAAGGATGGGGCGCTGGGTCATGCTCCACCCAGTAGGCGCTCTGTCCGAACTGTACCTTGACGTGTGTGCGTGGCCGGCCTATGTCAAACAGGTCTTTTCCCAAAATGCCCATGACTCCGCCTCCGATAGATAATGTAACTTGTGCGATAGTGTATATACAAATATAATACAAAACCTATTGACGAATGTCAAGCAAGATGATAAGCTGGGAAAGTAAAATAGAGAATTAGACAGAGAAGGACAAAATCAATTTTGCGAACTGAACCTCGACAACTGAATACCCACCACCGAAAGGCATACTCCCCGGGAAAGTACCGCCAAGACTCTCAATACGGGATGAGCGTACCAACAGGGTGAAAACGCCGCAGTGAAATTCTGGGACAGGAACGAGTACGGTGCGTGGCCAACAAAAATTCGATGAAAGGAATCCAAATGAACTTATCTGAGTACAAAAGTTATGACGAACTGCCGCTGTTCCTCAACGCGGCAATGGTGGCAAGAGTGTTGGGCGTGTCGCCGTCCAGCAGTTACGAGTTAATGCATGAGCCAGACTTTCCCGTCCTTAAAGTCGGGAATCGAATGGTGGTTCCCAAGGAGAAATTTGTGGAGTGGGTAGGCCAACACACCAGCGGAGGTACTGGCCGGTGAAAAAATACGCTCCGCTCGTTGGATGTCTCAAACGCAATCCAAGGCACTCCCGATTTCCTATTCCCAATGCGGTGTGGGAGTACAAGCTCAAGCCGATTGAGTTCGTGCTCCTGTCCTACCTCTGCTGTCAGCATTCCCATGGCAGTACAAACGTATCTCCAGAAATGGTTGCGAAGGGCACCCACATGACGGTGGTCACAGTGAAAAAGTATCTGGACAGTCTGTCAACTAAAGAACTCGTCAGTGAAGATGGTACGCCTACGCTCAACTGCAAGGACGATAAATTTTTTACTCTGCCCAATGAGATCTTCCTACTAAGGCTCCCGCCATCCGCATTCATAGTGTATGCCTATCTGCTACTGATTGAGGATCGCAAGACGCACACCTGCCATCCCAGCTATAACACCATCGCTGCTGTGACAGGACTGGCAAAGAACACCGCAATGAAAAGCATCAACACGCTTCTGGAGATGGGGCTCATCGCTGTGGAGCCCAGCAGCTACTTCGACAAGCGCGGGATGAAGTGGACGGGTAACAACCTCTACACGATCCTACCGACGCAGGCGGCGGTAGGCCAGTTCCACCAGCGGCAGCTCTACCAATTGGAGCTGGATGCAGAACGCAGACGTGTCCGAAAGCGGCAAGAGACACACGATCACCGCCATCCGAGGGCAGTTCTGTGTGCCCCGCCTGCCCCGGGAGCCTCCGCTCCAGCGCCAGCCACATGACCTAATTTGAGAGCTGCGTTAGGGCTCTCTCGAGTCAACGCCCTTGTTTCGCGTTGTAAGCCCGTTTGTTGCCCTCCTGTGGGCAGGGTGGCAACCGTACACCTCCCGCTCCCTGAAACGCGGTGTTGGCCCCCGTGTGCCCCGCTGTGGGCCGGGTGTGCAGGGGCCGGAAGCGGAAAAATGTACTACGCTGTAATCAGTAAGAGGCTACACTGGCACGGGCGAAGGACAGCGCAGAGGCCCGATTTAGGGCAAAGCAGGATAAAAGCCGGCGTCACAAGTGACGCCCGGCAGGTCACATCGGCCCGCAGTGCGGACCGTTTCAAGGGCTTCCGGGGCCTTCCCGCGGGGCTCTTAACAGGCGTCTATTTCCGGTGAAATTTTGGCTGATGGCGTCTGATTTCCAAAAAATACAGCCGTCCCAACGGGTTGGGGCGGCGTCTATCAAAGATTCGGAGGTGTAAAAGACACTTTGAGCGCAGAAAACAAGGATCGTCTGGCCCTGCGCATGAAGCCGGACACCAAGCGAAAAATTGAGCAGTGGTATAAGGCGGCGGGCTGCCGCAGCAAGAACCAGTTTGTGGAGCGGGCGGTAAATTTTTACGTAGATCACCTGGCCGTCCAGGATGACAGCGGCACATTGCCCAGGGCGGTACTCTCGTCCCTGGATGGGCGGCTGGGGATGTTCGAGGATCGGCTGTCCTCCCTGATTTACAAGCACGCAGTGGAGCTGGACATGATAGCTGGAATTTTGGCGGACAGCTATGAGCTCACCGAGGAGGATATGCGCCGCCGGCGGGCAGAGAGTGTGCGCAACGTCAAGAACACAAATGGACGGCTGCCCTTCGAGCAGAAGGTTCGCGCAGCCAATGAGACAGAGAACGAATGGCCCGGTTGATTTTGAAAAGCCCCTTCCTCAAGGGCGGCAAAAATGCGGGTGGCCACGTCAGGTACATCGCCATGCGGGAGCGGGTGGAGTTGGTTCCTGACGAACGCCCCGCCACACAAAAGCAGGCGCAGCTCATTGCCAGCCTCACAAAAGATTTTCCCGACGCGAAAAAGCTATCTGAGCACGACAGCTACCGTGACAGTCCCACCAAGGTCAACGCCTCGGTGTTCATCACCCGGACGTTGGAGGACAACTGGTCTGACGTTCAGCAGAGCGATATCTACGCAGAATACATCGCCACCCGCCCTCGGGTTGAGCGCATAGGCAGCCACGGCCTGTTCGGTGATGAGGACTATGTGGATCTGAAAAAGGTGACGGAGGAGCTGCAAACGTGCGAGAAAAATGTGTGGATGCACATCATCTCGCTGAAGCGGGAGGACGCCGCCCGCCTGGGTTACGACAACGCCAGGACGTGGCGCAATCTGCTCCTCACTCACCGCAATGATATTGCCGCCGCCATGAACATCCCACCCAACGAGTTCCGCTGGTACGCAGCCTTCCACGATGAGGGAGATCACCCTCACGTCCACATGATGGCGTGGTCTGCCGGGGACGCTCCGGGTTATCTCAGCCCGGTGGGTATCCAGAAAATCAAGTCCATGCTCACCAACGATATCTTCCGTCAGGAGATGCTCCATGTCTACGAGCAGAAAAGCCAGTCCCGGGATGAACTGATGGCGGAGACCCGCCGCGCCATGCTGGAGCTGGCCAACGAGATAAAACAGGGCGTCTATGAACACCCGGAGGCGGAGCAGATGCTATTATCGCTGTCCCGCGAATTGAAAAATGCGAAAGGTAAAAAGCAGTACGGGTATCTCTCGAAATCTGTGAAGAAACAGGTGGATGACATCGTAGATCAGATGGCGCGGCTGCCCTCGGTAAAGTCGTGCTACGAAAAATGGCTGGAGCTTCAACATGAGGTGAATGAGTTCTACTCGGACAAACCCATGGAGCGCGTCCCGCTGTCTCAGCAGAAGGAATTCCGGGCTATCCACAACGCCGTCATCCAGGCGGCGCTCCGATTGGAGCATCTCACCTTTGAGGACAAGGGCATGGAGCGGTTCGACGAGCCGGACGATATTCTCCAAGGCAGTGAAACCTGTGGACGGATTTGGTCAGTAGCTTGTGACGACAGTCTCCCACTTGACCTGCGTGATGAAGGGGTGGAGCGGCTCCGCGCACAGGCGGAGGATGGCGATCCCTACGCTCAACTTTTACTGGGTAGACTGTATCGGGACGGCCCATTGGTCACGCCAGATTGGGTGGAGGCGCGGTATTGGTTTGAACAGGCAGCGCGGGAGCTGCCGGACGCGCAGTACGCGCTGGGCAAATTGCTACTGGCCGATGACGTCGAGGTTCATGACCGGGAGCAGGGCACCCGCTGGTTGACGCAGGCCGCCGAGAGCGGGCACGAGTTTGCCGCCTACCGTCTGGCCAAGGAGCTTTTGAAAGATGGAAATGTGACAGAAGCCCTGTCCTGGCTCACAATGCCTGCGGAAGCGGACAACCCCTACGCCGAATATTTGCTGGGCAAGCTGTATTGGGAGGGTAAGGATATCCCCCAGGACATGGGGCAGGCCGTCTACTGGCTGACGCAGGCGGCGGAGCAGGGACACGCCTATGCCCAGATCCTGTTGGAGCGGCAGGATAGTCCCTCCCTACCCTCCGCCATCCTGGCGGTAAACAGTCTGCTCCATTCGATAGGGCGTATCTTCCAGGACAACGCCCGGACAATGGACAGTACCCAGGGCCAGCACACCGACCGCAAGCTGCGGCGCAGAATCCAGGAAAAGAAGATCGCCATGGGCCATAAACCGGACGACCACGAGGAGCAGAATTATATCGGCCCAGCCATGTGACCCCAGGATTTGGGCCGCTATAAACAAAGAACGACAGATCCCCACTTCTAAATGGCATTGAGCTACCCTGCCCAGAAAGCTGCAAAAGATCCCTCCCGCAATCGCGCGGGAGGGATCACAGCTGCAGCATATCCATGCCAACGGTCGGTGTCCCTGACTGCACGGCTTCAACACGCCGGACAAGTTCATCAATCGCGCTTCCCTGCCCAAGCTGGCTGCGCCGCTCTTTTTCGCTCAAGCAGTCAATGTCATCACGCGCACACTGTATCTCCTCTGGGAGCCAAGGGCTCTCCCAGTAGTCAGCCAAAACCTCAGACGGCAAAACCGTATCAATGTTGGAGTCAAAAAGCTGCTGCAAATCACGGTTCCAAATGGACAGCCGGGAAATGCATGGCAGTGAAACCAGCGTATCAAGATTCCCGGGCAGCGCGGCCACAATACTGTCATGGGCGCTGATGGCTGTAGCCCGGGGGATCGTTCCGCGTTCCTCCATCTGGTAAAACCGAAGCAACGTGCTGATCAGGGATATCTCCGGCCTGGTGGCGATCACTGCCATCTCTACTGCATAACCCTCAGCCGTCAACCGTTCTGCCGTAGTTTTCGGTACCTCCACAGTGCGCCCGGTTCCTTCGATGATCAAATTCAAACGGCGCCGGGCAAGCGCCGCAATCAACTGTTCCGTCACAGCATTGGAAAAGGGGGAAATCATCCCAACAGAATCCGCGCCGAACTTTTGATAGAGCTGGCGGCGGTGGGGATGGTAGCGGCGATAATCATCCCCGTTAATAAACGCAACATCCCCGGCCATCTCAGAACTCAGCATAGCGGATAATTCCGTCTTCCCCGCACCGGGCTGTCCAGCCAAAAGGATCGCACGCGGGCTTGCCTGACGTTGATAGCGGCTCATTGCCAGTTTGGCTTCGTCCTGCACAACGGCCTCAACGTCATGAGCCTCAAATGAAGCCAAGCTATTTGCGTCCTCAAGCATTTGCGCCAGCCTCTACCCCGGCCAAAAAGCGGTTGGCAAGATTGAACTGCCCGTCGATCTGTTCAAGGGCCGCTTCCGTCTTGGCTGTCAGGATATCCTGCTTTGCCGCCCACACCAAAGAGTACATGACCGCAATCGGGTGCGTCTCCTCTACGATCTGCTGCCGCCGCTTATACTGAAAAAGATCGCCCAGCACTGCGGCCCCCTTTTCCAACAGAACCTCCTGTCGAAGCGAAAACTCATATTGGCTCATACACAGCACCTCCCGCAAACAATCACAGTTTTAGTATATGCATTTTAACATGGGGCCGGGAAGAAAACAACTGTTAGTTCCCGTTTCATAGAAACAAAGTTTGTGGGAACCGGGTCCGAAAGAATCTTCCACGCTGTAATCAGCAAGGGGCGGTCAGACACACAAAAAGATGTCACCTGCTGTGCAAAGTGCTTCGTTCACGCCGTAGTTTTTCTCCACGTGGTTCCCCTGATTGTTCTTGACTTTCCAACGATCCTTCGGCATGGTTGTGTTTGCGAAAAGCACAACAAAACCGAAAGGGGATCAGATCATGAACAGGAAAAGGGAAGCGATCTTTATGGGGATCGGCATCCTCGCCGGCCTCGCCCTGAGCGGCCCCGCCGCCCAGGCGGCCACCAGTATCACAGCCAAGCTGAGTACCCAGCCTATCTACGTGGACGGTCAGCGGGTGAGCATGACCGCCTACAGCATCGGCGGTAACAACTATGTCCGGCTCCGGGATATCGGCCAGGCAGTGGACTTTGGTGTGACCTATGACGCCGCCACCAACTCCGTACATATCGACAGCACACAGTCTTACCAGGACGAGGTGCAATCCGTAGCTACCGTTACTGAGGATAGTGTGCGGGCCACCCTGGCGCAGCTCCGGGAAACCTATCCAACCGGGACAGTGTACCCCACACCCTACCGCTCCACCAGCGGCGGGCCCTACCACCGGGGCACCCACTGCTCCGGCTGGGCCACGCTGTGTAGCGATGCTGCCTTCGGTGATTTACCTTGGCGGAGAATCAACCGCCCGAACTGGGAGCAGCTCAGGCCCGGCGACCTGGTGGAGTATCAAAACAGCGAGTCTTACCATGTGGTGGTTGTGGTGGGCAAGACGGACGAGTGCATCAAGGTCACTGAGAGCGGCACAAACAACCACGTCCGCTGGGGCGGGCAGTACTTCAAGTGGTGGCTGGAGGAGCAGTCTGGGTATACGCTGTACACACGCTATCCGGAATAGGCGTTCTCAAGCAAAAGCGGGCGGCGCTCTACACCTGCGGAGCGCCGCCCAAGTTGTTTCCCCCGTGTTGGCCCCTGTGCGGCGGTTTGTACCCATCCTACAGGGCAGATGGCATCCGTACCCCTCGCGCATATGAACCGCGCTGTCGGCCCCTTTGTGCGCCGCTGTGACAGGGCTGCAAATTGCACCAGTGTATACAAAGAGAAGCCCAGCAGCACGCTACAAAAAATATGTGTCTGTTCTGATAACTCTCTCCGTTGGCCATGGATATTCCCGCCAGACTGTGGTATGGTGTGTCGCTACAGGAGGCGAGAATCATGCGAAACACTTTGGAAGATCTCTACTACGGAAACATCGCACCCAATACGCAGGACATGGCCCCCAATTCGGAGTTGAAGCGAGCGACAGACCGGGTGACCCGCTTTGAAAAGCAACTCACGGAGCAGCTCGACGAGGCTGGACAGGCGGTCTTGGCAAAACTGATCGAATCACAGCAGGAAATTGACAGTATCACTGCTATGGAAAACTTCATCCTGGGCTTTCGTCTGGGTGTTCGGATCATGGCCGAGTGTATGGATGGAAATGACGGCGATATCAGAACTGGAGGTGATTGACCATGGCGAGGCGCAGACCATCCGGCGACGGCATGGTGCGCAAGCGGGACGATGGCCGCTGGGAGGGCCGCATCGTGGTGGGACACAAGGAGAACGGCGATTCCATCTTCCGCTACCTCTATGCCGGCACCCAGAAAGAGCTGACCGCGAAGCTCCGCCAGAACATCGACATCTACCAAGGCGTCGACCTGACGGAGCGGAGCCGGATGACCCTCGCGGAATGGCTGGAGCAGTGGCTGGGGCAGATGTCCGCCACCCTTCGGCCCAGTACCTTGGAACACTACCAAAAGGACATGGAAAATCATGTAGTGCCCTATCTGGGGAAGAAACAGCTCACCCAGGTGACGGCGGCGGATCTACGGAAGCTCTATGACACCCTGAAACGGTGCGGAAGGAAGAAACCCCGCCCCGGTCAGGCCCGAGGGCTTTCCAGTACCACCGTCCATGGCATCCACACCACGCTACACCACGCACTCCGGGCGGCGGTGGAGCAGGGGCTTATCCCCACCAACCCCGCCGATGAAGTTGAGCCGCCCAAGGTCATCCGTCAGCCCATGAACATCTTGAACGAGGAACAGTTGGATACTTTTATGGAAGCCATTAAAGCCGACCCCATCTGGCACGATTTCTTCTACACTGAGTTGACCACCGGCCTGCGCCTGGGTGAAATCTGCGGCCTCATGTGGACGGACTTCGACGGCAGAGCGGGAACGCTTCACATCTGCCGCTCCCTCCACCGGGAAAAGGGTGGCAGGCTGGTGGCCGGAGATACCAAAACCTACGCCGGAACCAGGAAAATCCTCCTGCCGCCCAGCACGGCAGAATTGCTGCAGGCAAGGAAAAAGGAATCCTTCTCCCCCTGGATTTTCCACGACCCCCTTCGCCCGGAGGCCCCTGTGAACCCCAGCAGCGCCTACCGCCAGTTAAAGAAGCTGTTGGCCCAGGCCGGACTGCCCAGCATCCGCTTCCATGACTGCCGTCACACATTTTCTACCCATGCACTGGCCAGCGGCGTGGATGCCAAGACCCTGTCCGGCATCCTGGGCCATACGAAAGCGTCCTTCACTTTGGACACCTACACCCACACCACCGGCGATATGCAGAAGCGGGCCGCCGACATCGTGGGCGGTTTCCTGACCGATTACCTTGGAGAGGAGATGAAACCTTGGCAAAACGCAGAAAACGGGGCGAAGGAAGCGTCCACTTGAGAAAGGACGGGCGCTGGGAGGGACGGGCGGTCATTGGCTACGACAATAAGGGCCTCCCTGTTACGAAAAATGTCCTCGCAAAAACCAAAAGCGAATGTGCGGCAAAGCTCAAGAATCTGCAAGACAGCATCCAAGCTCCCCCACCTGAGCAGCCGAAACCCGGCATTCTCCTGGCCGATTGGCTGGATTTTTGGTATCAGAGCTATAAGAAGCCCAACCTTCGACCTAACACCCAGATGTCCTACGAGCGGCGCATCTATCAACACATCATTCCCGCACTGGGCGGCACCCAGCTGGACAAGCTAACCACCAACGATATCCAACAGTTCTACACCAAGCTTAAACAGAGCGGCAGACTGCTCCGCGCCGAGATTTACGGTGAGGGTCTCTCCGACCAAACTGTCCGGGGCATCCACGCCACCCTCCATGCCGCACTGGATAAGGCGGTTTCTGAAAAGCTCCTTTTCCGCAACCCCGCAGATGGATGCCGTCTCCCTCCCGCCAAGGCCAGGGAAATGCAGGTGTTGGCCCCGGAGGAGATCCAGCGGCTGCTGATCCAGGCCAAAGAGGACGGCTGCTTTGAACTCCTTCTGCTGGAACTCTCCACAGGGTTGCGCCGGGGCGAGATTTGCGCCCTCCAGTGGATCGACCTGAACCTCCGCACTGGAGAACTCCGGGTGGAGCGACAGGTTCACCGCATCAAAGGAGAACTGGTGGTCTCGCCACCCAAAACCAAAGCGGGAAACCGAAGCATCATCCTCCCTGCACCTGTACTGAGTGCCCTTAAGGCGTACAAAGAGGACGTAAGCTCCAAGTGGATATTCCCCTCTCCAGTCAACGAAAACTCGCCCAGAGATCCCGCCACTGTCCGAAAGCGACTGCAGACAGTCCTACAACGAGCCGGGTGCAAAAAGGTCAGATTTCATGACCTCAGACACACATTTTCTACCGTTTCTCTGGAACACGGAATGGACATCAAGACCCTCTCCACTATCATCGGGCACGTCTCCAGCAGCACCACGCTGAACGTCTACGCCCACGTCACCGATGAGATGCGCCGGACGGCGGCGGTGAAGATTGACCAGGGTATCGGTAAAGCTGATCCACCGATAGAACGTGGAGTGGCACCCCGGAAACCCGCCCCCAGCACCTTCCAGGCCCACAAGGGCCAGCGGCGCAAGGCTGGCACGGGCTGTGTTACTCAGATCAGCGAGAATCTCTGGGAAGGCCGATATTCCCCCGTCTGGCCGGACGGCAAAAAGCACGCCCGCAACGTCTATGCCCACAGCGAGGAAGAGTGTGAAAAACTTTTGGCGGAAATGATCGCCGAAATGAAAGCAGAGATCGCCACCGAGAAGGAGCGGCTGAAAGCCGAACCCAAAGCAGGCTGACAAAAATCCACGGCCCATCGGGGACACCCCGATGGGCCATTTTTTCTGTCTGTGGCTTGTTATGTGGTCAAACCCGAATTTCAAAAATTCAGCCGCAAAGAAAAGTGCTTGAATCAAAAATAAATCTGCCATTTTTAGCAGAAAACAGCGGATTTTGTGGAGCTGCTATCCAGATTTGAACTGGAGACCTCATCCTTACCAATTCTTCTCATCCTATTTCCCCTTGTTGTTCCTTGGTTTGTATTAACATCCGAAGCTATTGCATTGCAACGACTTCGGATGTTTTCTTATTTTGTCCTTGTGTATCATGCTGTACGCTTTTATGACATCATTTTTGGTGTCCGTATGGGTTTTGTATGGGTTTCTATCTAAGCCCAGATTTGGAACGGTTTGCTTTTTGATATTTCTCCAACGGCCCCTATATCTGATCCATCCCCTCCTCCACTTCAAGGAAATGCGCTTGCCATCAATCGAAATCAGCGGTATAATGAAAACAACATCCCAATTTCTACTTTAAGAACCTGTATTCACAGCCGAAACCGCCGGATGGCCGAGGGATTTTTTCGACAGGCAAGGCAAATTTTCGCAGGAATAATTGGGTTTATTTCAAGAAAATTTAACGCCGCATGCCGGGAAAAGACCCGGCCAGACAGTGAATTGAGGTTGTGAATACAGGTTCTAAATCAAGCAGAACAAAAAGGTAGCATAATCATTACATACAGAAAACCGCTCTCAATTTTTGAGCTTAATGAAAAGGTGATACAATGGAGAACTTAGACCGATTGGTTAATGAACTGTGTAAACTACCAGATGAAATACAGTGGGTTGAATTCAAGCACAACAATTACAATCCAGAAATGATTGGTCAAGATATCAGTGCACTTGCAAATAGTGCGGCACTCCACGACAAAAGCTGTGCTTATATGCTCTGGGGCATTGATGATGCAACTCACGAAATTGTGGGCACAGGATATAACCTTCAAACATTGAAAAAGGGAAATCAGGAACTTGAAAACTGGCTGCGCTCTTTGCTCTCACAAAATGCCGATTTTGAATTTCATTGCGTTTCGATGAATGATAAAAACGTGGGTGTACTCATAATATATAGAGCGGTGAATCAAACAGTGACCTTTGAAAAAACCGACTATATTAGAGTTGGGAGCTACACGAAAAAATTGAACGAATACCCGGCCTTGCAGGCGCAGCTGTGGGATCGGCTGCGGAACTCTAAATTCGAAGAACGTTACGCCAAGCAAGATTTAGAGTTGGAAAATGCTTTGCGTTTGCTGGACTACCAAACCTATTTCGACAACACCGATATCCCTCAACCATCTGACATCTATGGCGTGGAGCACTATATGGTAGAGGAAGAAGCTCTTGTCAAGCAGGATAATGGCCTTTACGCTATACCAACCTCGGCGCAATTCTTTTTGCAAAACGGCTTTCCACTTTCCCACGGCTATCCCGCAAAGCGATTCGCGTCGTGCAGTATCGCGGCAATAGCCGATTAGAACTACTAAAGGAAGATATTGGTGGAAAGGGATACGCCATCGGTTTTGAGGGCCTAATCAAATTTATTGAGGCGTTGATCCCAACACAAGAAATTATTAATGGTGCGCTGCGTGAAAAGAAATCGGCATATCCTCTTGTCGCGATTAGGGAGGCCGTGGCAAATGCCTTGATCCATCAGGATTTTTCGATAACAGGCACCGGGCCTGTGGTAGAAATCTTTGAAACGCGCATAGAGATCACAAATCCCGGGACTCCTCTTGTGGACGTAAGGCGTATCATCGACAACCCTCCAAAATCCAGAAACGAAAAGTTGGCCGCCCTCATGCGCCGTCTAAGAATGTGCGAGGAATTGGGAACTGGGTGGGATAAAATTGTAATTAGTGCCGAGCTTCAACAGCTCCCTGCCCCAAGGATAAATCTATATGAAGGAAGCACCCGCGTCACCCTTTTCTCAGAGATGCCGTTCTCCAGTATCTCATCGGAGGAAAAGCTCTGGGCCTGTTACCTTCACGCCTGTATAAAACAGGTTCAAGGGGAACAACTAACAAATCGTTCGTTGCGTGAGCGGTTTGGGCTGAAAGATTCTGCATCGAGCAGTATTTCCAGGTTAATCAAAGAAGCCGTTGAAGCAAAGCTCATCAAACCGCTTGATCCTGCCACTGCTCCGAAACATATGAAGTATATCCCCGTATGGGCGTGATCTAACTTGCTGGTAACTTGCTGGGATAAGCCCCAGATGAACAAATTGATTTCAGAATCCACTGCATATTGTGGAAAAACGAGCTCTACCCGTACCATATATGTCTAAAGCCTAACTTGCTGGTAACTTGCTTTTATCATGCCATTCCCATATCCGGTTGCTTAAGCTGCTCCGATGGTTGTAGTAGCAAATTCTGATTTATTTTGGCGTTAACGATATGTTGCCACGGGCTATCTAAAAAACCAGCAATGGGGACGGGCCTCCATCGGGGCCCGTCCCATTGCGTTCAGATGCGGAAAGTATGGATGCATTTGAGCAGGATAAGGCACAATTCCTGGTAAAGCTCCTCATCGAACACGCCATCGTATATGGACTCTTTTACCAGAAGCGGCCGGTAACGTGTCAAAAGCTCCTCTACTGCGGTTTCCCGGCCTGCCTGGGCTTGCGGCAGAATGTCTTTGAAATTCATTCTCTAATCACCTCCCAACTTTTTCCGCAGCTTTATGATAATCCGGCGATAGGCCGCCGCCGTACCGTTATACCGCAGCCCCAGCGATCTGCCCAGCTCGTTGTAACTACGCTCATTCAGGACGCGTTAACAGGATGTAGCGCTCCCGCGTTGTTAACTGATCCAAGGCCGACAACAGCACTTGATTTTCACATTGCCATGAAAAAGGAACTCTATCCAACGTGTCACGGGCAGAATCATCCGCAAGTAAAGTCTCTGGAAAGTCGGTGGAAAATTCGTACTGTTTAACGCGGTGCTGTTTCTGGATGTGATCGCGCCTTTTTCGCTTTAGAGATGCTAGAAGATATGCTGTAAAGCAGTTTTACAGGGCGAACGCTTCGTTTTGACCATCGTTTCGTTGTTCCACGGGACAGCCTCCTTTGCCTAATTTTTTAGAAAAGTCAGACGAAGGGGCGGCCCACGGCAGTGGACGCGGAGCCGTATAGGAACAAAGAAACAGCCGGGCTCGTACCGAGGTACAATACCGGCTGTTAGTCTGGCATTGGGAGATCCGTCTCTATCTGGGCCTGTGCGTGCTTGCCGGCTTTCTCCCCCTGATCCCCCTGCTGTGCGGCGCACTGTGGATGATCTACCCCTTGGTGGTATGCGTTGGCTTCAGCGCGGTTCTTCTGTCCACCCTGGTCCTCTTCCGGGGCGCGGCGCTGCGGGCGGAGATCATCCGGCGCGGGCACCTGTAAAATACGGCGGCAGACGGCTCCATCAAGGCGAAACGGCTTCCGTTTCGCGGCAGCGCAGCAGAGGCTGCAAATACGGAGATCATCTATACATGAGCAGAGGGCCCAGAGACTGGTACAATCTCTGGGCCCTGCGCTATGATTCAGCGGCTCAACAATTCACGAATCCAGCCACAGACACATCGTTGGAACTGCCATTTACTACGCAGACATAGTAGACGCCACGAGCAGCAATGGAAAAATCATGGTTCACAGACCCGCTTGCAGCGAGTACATAACGAAAAGCACCATTGGAATCAACAATGCCAACCTGCACATCGGAAGACGCAGGTGAGATTGCGACAGTGACATTGATTTTTTCACCAGCCTCCATGCTGCACGCTTTCGTGGCGGCAACTTTGGTACCGGAAGGAACGTCCCAGCTGATGGTTTTCGCATCGCTGGCATCGCTGACCAAATCCATACGAACCGCTGTCGAGAGATCGAGCGTGGAGGTATATTCCGTCACTTGTTCAGCGTCCGAGGTATCGACAACGGTGACCATGCCGGTATCCTCACATTTATATGCTTTGATGATATCGTTCTGTTCGACCCTAAAGCTAAGCGCAAAGTCATCTGTTCCGTTGTCGTTGTCAACAGACGCGGCCAGTGCGGTAGTGGCCAAGCACCCCACGACGAGGGCAATGGCGAGCACCAGCCCCAGCAGGGAGCGGGTCTTTTTATTAGAGTTCAACATAATCGAAATTCTCCTTTTGAGTTTGTATCGGCATGAGGCAAATGAAACATACAGTTTCGGCCCTGCATACCGAGAGGCGGGAGCGTAATCGATCAGAAGGCGGCCATATTCTTTGCGTTGGTCACGGTCAAGGGAGCTGACGACATACTCGTCGCAGGAGGTTTCCAGCCAGCGGCTAAAATCCCGATTCAACAGGTAAACGATGGGATTGAACCAGTGAGCACACCGCACCATCAAGAACAGCAGCTTCTTCCACAGATCCTTTCGCCGGAAGTGCGTCAGCTCATGCGCCAGGATGAACCGGGCGTCGCCGTCCGGCAGATGCTCCGAGGGCAGTAAAATCGTTGGGCGGAAAAATCCGACCAGCATGGGGCTTTGCGCCAAAGGCGAGGCCAGCAAACGAATTTCGCCGTCAATTCCAGCGAGACGGGCTTCTTCCACGGCAATCTGTTGAAGGCGGCTGTTTACCTTGTTGCCCGCCTGCTCAATCAGGCGGCGGTAGCGCAGAAGTCTCCAGGCATTCCAGAGGACAAGGCTGACGGCCACCCAAAGCCACAAAACCGCGGCCCGTTCAAGCACCGTCCCCCAGTCGATCCCGGCAGTTGGTAACGGCTGTGGAGTTAACATATCCACGCCAGCCGGAGAACCCGGCAGGAACGCTGGTTCAACACCGCCGCCAAACGAAATGACAGGCGGCGAGACGCTGTAAGGAACTGGGGTAAACTCCCACAACTTGTAGACGGGCAGAACAAACAGCAGAGATACCGCTACGATCCCATGATAGCGCCAGCTTTGGCTTAAATGATTGCCACTGACTGCCGCCAGCAGTTTCAGCAGGATATAGCCGACACTACCTGTAACGCTGAGTATAACGGCGGCAGGAAACAAATTTACAGCCATCTCATGTCTCCTCGTCCAGCCACGCCCTCAGCTCCTCGCGGTCCTTCGCGGAGAGCGGCGTATCGCCGCAGAGCGCGGCAAAGAACTTGGTCACCGACCCCTGGTACATGGTGTCCAGCAGCTCCTGGGCGATACTTTGCTGATATGCCGCCCGTGTCTGGATCGGGTGGTAATAGGGGACCCGCCCCCTGCGAACGGAGCCCACCAGCCCCTTTTGACTGAGCCGCGACAAAAACGTGGCCAGCGTGGGGGCTTTCCAGACCTTGCCCCGCTGCTCGGCAAAATGCCCTATCAGTTCAGCCGCCGACATGGGCGCTTCGGAGTTCCACAGCACCTCCATGATCTCAGCTTCTGTTTCAGACATTTTTTTGGATCGATCCATATAGTCACCCTCCTGTCCCAGTGCGTCCACTGTGGATGATCCAATCCTACTACAAAGGGATAGAAATGTCAACCATTATTTTTACATTGGTGTAGAAATATAGACGACCCGTGCAGCGAATAACTGCACGGGTCAATGTCATCTGCCGGCCTGTCTGCGGCCCACCTGCGGGGCGCCGTCCGCCCTCGTCCTGCCGCCGCAACCATTCCCGGCCGCGCTATGTCTCCGTCAAAAACTGCCGCGCAGCCGCTCCATCACCCGGCGGTAGGCATCTTCCACTCCGCCCAGGTCCCGGCGGAAGCGGTCCTTGTCCAGCTTTTCCCGTGTTTTGGCGTCCCACAGGCGGCAGGTATCGGGACTGATCTCATCCGCCAGCACGATGGTCCCATCGGGCAGACGGCCAAACTCCACTTTGAAGTCCACCAGAATGACGCCCCTGTCCGCCCAAATCTCCCTGAGCAGCCGGTTGATTTGAAAAGCATAGCCCCGGATCAGGGCCAGCTCCGCCCGTGTGGCCAGCTTCAATGCCGCCGCGTGGTCATCATTGAGCAGCGGGTCACCCAGTTCGTCATTTTTGTAGGAAAATTCCAAAGTCGGCTCATCAAAGGCCGTCCCTTCCTCCACGCCGTATCGCTTGGAGAAGGAGCCCGCCGCCAAATTTCGCACAATGACCTCCAGCGGCACAATGGAGACCCGCTTCACCAACGTTTCCCGAGGGCCCAGCTCCCGGACAAAGTGAGTGGGGACCCCCTGTCTTTCCAGCCGCGCCATCAGCAGATTGCTCATTTGGTTATTGATGATTCCCTTTCCCTGGATAGTCCCCTTTTTTGCTCCATTGAACGCGGTGGCGTCGTCTTTATAGGACACGATGAGCAGTTCGGGATCTTGGGTCGCATAGACCCTTTTTGCCTTTCCCTCATAAAGTAATGTCTGCTTTTCCATTCTCTTTCCTCCATGTATCTCAAATTTCTGAATCGGCCTTGCGTTTCCGCTCCATCGACGCTGCCACGAACTCCTGGAACAGGGGGTGGGCCCGGTTGGGCCGGGACTTCAGCTCCGGGTGGAACTGCCCCGCCGCGAACCAGGGGTGGCCCGGCAGCTCCACCATCTCCACCAGCCGCCCGTCCGGGGACAGGCCGGACAAAACCAGTCCCGCCTTTGTCAGCGCCTCCCGGTAGTCGTTGTTGAACTCGTAGCGGTGGCGGTGGCGTTCGCTGATCTCCTGCGCGCCGTAGACGGCCGCTGCTAGTGAACCCTCCGCCAGCCGGCAGGGATAGCTCCCCAGCCGCATGGTGCCGCCCTTGGCCGTCACCCCCACCTGGTCGGGCATGAGGTCGATGACGGGGTGGGGCGTTTGGGGGTCCAGCTCGGCGGAGTGGGCCCCCGTCAGGCCGCACACGTTTCGGGCGAACTCCACCACCGCCAGCTGCATCCCCAGGCAGATGCCCAGGAAGGGGATCTTGTTTTCCCGGGCGTGCCGGATGGCCTCGATTTTGCCCTCGATGCCCCGGTTCCCGAAGCCGCCGGGCACCAAAATGCCCTGGACGCCCGCCAGCAGTCGGTCTGACGTATTCGCCGTGACCTCCTCGGAATTGACCCAGCGGATGTTCACCGAGACGCCGTTTTCGATGCCGCCGTGGGTCAGCGCCTCCGCCACCGACAGATATGCGTCGTGCAGCCCCACGTACTTGCCTACCAGGGCGATGGTGACGGCTCCCGCGGGATGCTTGGCCCGGTGGACCATGGTGGCCCACTCGGTGAGGTCCGGCGCGTGGCAGATCAGCCCTAAGCGCCGCACCACCACGTCCGCCAGCCCCTCCCGCTCCAGCATGAGGGGCACCTCGTACAGCAGCTCCGCCGTCAGGTTGGGGATGGCGTGGTCCACGGGGATATTGCAGAACAGGGAAATTTTGTTCAAAATGTCCTGGGGGACGGGGGCGTCGCTGCGGCACATGATCACGTCGGGCTGAATGCCCAGGCTGAGCAGCTCCTTGGCCGAGTGCTGGGTGGGCTTGGACTTCAGCTCCCCGGAGCCGGGGATGGACACGATGAGGGACACATGGATGAACATCACGTCCTGCCGCCCCCGCTCGGCGGCCACCTGCCGGATGGCCTCCAAAAAGGGCTGGCTCTCAATGTCGCCCACCGTGCCGCCGATCTCCACAATGGCCGCGTCGGCGTCCTCTCCCTCCAGAGAGTAGATGTGCCGCTTGATCTCGTCGGTGATGTGGGGGATGATCTGCACCGTACCCCCTAAATAGTCCCCTGTCCGCTCCCGGTTGAGGACGTTCCAGTAGACCCGCCCGGCGGACACGGAGGAGTTGACGGTGAGGTTTTCGTCGATGAACCGCTCGTAGTGGCCCAAATCCAGGTCGGTCTCCGCCCCGTCGTCGGTGACGAAGACCTCCCCGTGCTGATAGGGGGACATGGTGCCCGGGTCCACATTGAGGTAGGGGTCCAGCTTCTGCACCCGCACCCGCAGCCCCCGCTGCTTCAAAAGCCGGCCTAAAGACGCCGCCGTGATGCCCTTGCCCAGCCCAGACACCACGCCGCCGGTGACGAAGATGAATTTCGTGCCCTTGGCCATACGGATTCCTCCCTCTGCGGCAGGCGGGGCCGCGCGCTCTTGCCCGGTCCTGCCGGTTTTCTGTTGAACGGTTTATTTTACGCCCGCAGGTGGGACAAGTCAAGGGCGGGGGAGGGCATTTTTATTTGTGATAGAGCCTCTGATTGCTCTGGTACTTGGGCGTGCACGTCAGGCGCAGCCCCAGCTTGGAATAGGTAGAGCTGTCGGCGGCGGTGAGGATGACGGAGGAGTGGGCCTCGCAGTCCCGCAGCTGGTCCAGGCTGTCCAGCGCCCGGGCGGCCAGGGGCACCGTGGCGGTGGAGATGGCCAGGGCGATGAGCACCTCGTCGCTGTGCAGCCGGGGGTTGCGGCTGCCCAGGTGGCCGATTTTCAGCGCCTGGATGGGCTCAATGGCCTCCCGGGAGATGAGATGCTCCGGCCGGTCAATGCCCGCCAGCGCCTTCAGCGCGTTGAGCAGGGCGGCGGCGGCGGCCCCCATCAGCTCCGAGGTCTTGCCCACGGCGAGGCGTCCGTCGGGCAGCTGGATGGCGGCGGCGGGCTCGCCCAACTCATCCTCCTTCTGCTCGGCGGCGGCAATCACCGGGCGCAGCTCGGCCCCGGCCTGGGCCTGCTTCATCAGCAGCTCCAGCTTGTAGATGGTTTCGTCGCTGCCCTGGCCCCGGCGGCGGTCGCACAGGGCGGCGTAGTACCGCCGGACAATCTCCTGCTTGGCGGCGGCGCACACTGCCTCGTCGTCCACGATGCACCGCCCCACCATATTGACCCCCATGTCCGTGGGGGATTTATAGGGGCTTTCCCCCATGATCTCCTCGAACATGGCCTGGAGCACCGGGAAGACCTCCACATCCCGGTTGTAGTTCACCGTGGTCTCCCCGTAGGCCTGGAGGTGGAAGGGGTCGATCATGTTCACGTCGTTCAGGTCGGCGGTGGCGGCCTCATAGGCCAGGTTCACCGGGTGCTTCAGGGGCAGGTTCCAGATGGGGAAGGTCTCAAACTTGGCGTAGCCCGCCCGCACCCCCCGCCGGTGGTGATGGTAGAGCTGAGACAGGCAGGTGGCCATTTTTCCCGAGCCGGGGCCGGGGGCGGTGACCACCACCAGGGGCCGGGTGGTCTCGATGTAGTCATTTTTGCCGAAGCCGTCCTCGGACACGATGCGCGCCACGTCGTGGGGATAGCCGGGGATGGGATAGTGGAGGTAGACCTGCACGCCCAGCCCCTCCAGGCGGCGCTTAAAGGCGTCCGCCGCGGCCTGGCCGGCGTACCGGGTGATAACCACGCTGCCCACGTACAGCCCCTGCTCCCGGAAGGTGTCGATGAGGCGCAGCACGTCCTCGTCGTAGGTGATGCCCAAATCCCCCCGGACCTTGTTCTGCTCGATGGCGGCGGCGTTGATCACCAGCACCATCTCCACGCTGCCGCGCAGCTCCAGCAGCATTCGAATTTTGCTGTCCGGGGCGAAGCCGGGCAGCACTCGGGCGGCGTGGTGGTCGTCGAACAGCTTGCCGCCGAACTCCAGGTAAAGCTTGCCGCCGAACTGGGCGATGCGCTCCCGGATGCGGGCGGACTGGGTTTCCAGATACCGCTGGTTGTCAAATCCAATTTGATTGCACATTGTGTTGCTTGGGGCCGCCGCCCGGTCTGCGGCCCCGCTCCCCCTCTCTGACGCATTTTAACAAATCTTAGCACAACCGGGTCCGTTCGGCAAGAAAAATCTGCTTGCGGGCTGTAGTCGTGCTGCGCCTGCTCGCGACGCGGTTCTAAGCTCTCCGACTTCGCGAAAATCCTCCGGGGCCTTTGGCACCGCCCGATTTTCGCTCCGCTCCGCGCTTAGCCCGCTGCTTGCGACGGCTCCGCAACCTGTAGTCGTGCTGCGCCTGCTCGCGACGCCTGGCTTCGCTGCGACTCAGGCAAAACCAGCCTCCTCTTTGCGGCGGCTGGGCTTTTGCCTTCGCTTCGCTCCATCCAGGCTGCTCGCGACGGCTGCGCAACCTGGAGTCGTGCTGCGCCTGCTCGCGACGCCTGGCTTCGCTGCGACTCAGGCAAAACCAGCCCACGCTTTGCGGCGGCTGGGCTTTTGCCTTCGCTTCGCTCCATCCAGGCTGCTCGCGACGGCTCCGCAACCTGTAGTCGTGCTGCGAAGCCTCCGCGACGGGGCCTAAGTCCTCCGATTCCGCAAAAATCCTTCCGGGCCTTTGGCCCCTTCTGATTTTTACTCCACTCCGGCCTTAGTCCCCTGCTCCCGGCTTCTCCGCAACCTAAAGTTGCGCAGATTCCAGCCCGATTTGGTTGACCGCAAAGGGGAAAACGGCTATCATAAGGGCACGTGGACGAATCCGGCACGTCGCCGCACTCAGGAGGTATCATGTTATGAAATTGGGAGAAAAATTGCAAAAGCTGCGCAAGCGCAGCGGGCTGTCCCAGGAGCAGCTGGCCGCCCGGCTCAGCGTGTCCCGCCAGGCGGTGAGCAAGTGGGAGCTGGACGAGACCATGCCGGACACGGAAAACGTGGTTCAGCTCAGCCGCCTGTTCGGCGTGAGCTGCGACTATCTGCTGCGGGACGAGGCGGACGACCCAGGCGCGGTTCCGCCGCCGCAGGAGGCGCTCCAGCCCGACGCCCCCGGAGAGCGCCATCTGGACGAGCGGGGGTGGGAGTACAACGCGCTTGTGCTGTCCCTGGGCGTGTGCGCCGCAGGGGTGCTGATGGTAGTGGGGACGCTGTTCTTCCATCGAAGCACTGGATTGCTCCTGACCGGCCTTGCAATCCAGGTGTTGGGGCTGGTCATGTTTGAGCTGGCCGTGCCCCGTATGGGGGAAGGGCGTTCCGCCGCGCGGCTGAAGTTTTATATGATTGCCTGTTGGATGCTGGCCCCGGCGCCCGCAATGGCGCTGCACCAATGCCTTGCTTATGGCCTGCGCTGGCGCTACAGTCCGTCTGAGCTTGGCACATACCTGCTGCTGGGCGGGCTGACCTATGGTGCGCTGTTCCTTGTACGCCGCCGCACTGTTCAAAAAAAGTAAAAATTGTCTTGCATGGAATCCCTTCGTTTTTCCATCCTAATCATCAGGAATGAAAAAGCGGGGGGATTTTCATGCGCTGGCTGTGGTACTTTATCATTTACAGCTTTCTGGGCTTTTTGCTGGAGGTGGCCTTTGCCCGCATGGTGGGCCACCCCAAGCGGGACCGAAAGTGCTTTCTGCTGCTGCCCCTGTGCCCGGTGTACGGGCTGGGGGCGTGCCTGATTGTGCTGCTGGCCTCCCTGGGGCGCGGCCCCTTGTGGGTGGCGGTGGCGGGCGGGGCGGCCGCCACCGGGGCGGAGCTGCTCATGGGGGCGTTTTACCGCTTTGCCTTAGGGGTGGAGTTCTGGGATTACGGCCATCTGCCCGGCAGCCTGGGGGGACTGGTGTGCCCTCAGTTTTCCCTGTGCTGGACGGCGCTGGCCCTGGCGCTGGTGTACGGCCTGCACCCGGCGGTGGCCCGTCTTGCGGCGGGCATACCCCTGTGGCTTGCCCCGCCCGCCCTCATCGTGCTGGGGGCGGACGCGCTGGTGTCCTGCGTGGCGCTGCGCCAGGCGGGCACGACGGAGGTGCTGCGCTGGTATGCGGCGGAGGAGAGGGTGAGAGAATGAGGGCGGGCAGAGCGGTGCTCCCGGCGCTCCTCCTGGCGGCGCTTCTGGCGGGCTGCCGGGGGCCGGGAGGACGGGTGACGGCGCTGGGCTCCTCCTCCATGGACTATGTGATGGGGATTCTGGCGGAGCAGTACGGTCTGGACCACCCGGACGTGGTGGTGAGCGTGGAGGGGGGCGGCTCCTCGGCGGGGGTGGAGGCGGCCATCACCGGGGACGCCCACATCGGGCTCAGCTCCCGGCGGCTGAAGGGTGCGGAGCGGGAGCGGGGGCTGGTGGAGACCATCGTGGCCCTGGACGGCATCGCCATCATTGTCAGCGCGGACAACCCGGTGGACAACCTCACCATGGAGCAGCTGGCGGACGTGTACACGGGGGCGGTGACAAACTGGGCCCAGGTGGGCGGGGCGGACGTGCCCATCGCCCCGGTGGGCCGGGAGGCGGGCTCAGGCACCCGGGACGGCTTCGAGCAGGCCACCGGCACCCAGGGCCGGTGCGCGCTGACCCAGGAGCTCATCTCCACCGGCGCGGTGGTGGAGGCGGTGCGGGGCAACGCCGCCGGCGGGGCCATCGGGTACGCCTCCCTGTCCGCGGTGGAGGGGCAGGAGGGCGTCAAGCTTGTGACCATCGACGGGGCGGCGTGCACGGAGGAGGCGGTGCTGGACGGCAGCTATCCTGTCCAGCGGCCCTTCGTGCTGCTCACACGGCAGGAGGGGCTGACAGAGCCGGCCCGGTCGTTTTTCAACTGGGCGGTGTCCCCCCAGGCGGCGGAGCTCATCCGCCGGGCGGGGGCGGTGCCCACGGCGCAGGAGGGGAGAGAGGAATATGAGCCATGAAAAAATGCTGAACAGAAAACGGGTGGAAGGGGGGATTAAGGCCCTGTTTTTCCTGTGCGGGCTGACGGCGGTGGGGGCGGTGCTGTTTATCAGCGTATACCTGGTGTTTGCCGGCGTGCCCGCCATTCAGGAGCTCGGCCTGGTCCGGTTTGTGCTGGGGGACACCTGGAATCCCCAGCAGGAGCAGTACGGCATCCTGCCCTTCCTGCTCACCTCCATGGCGGGGACGGGGGGAGCGGTGCTGCTGGGGGTGCCCGTCGGGGTGCTCACCGCCCTGTTCCTGGCCAAGACGGCCCGGCCGGGGTGGGCCAAGGTCATCCGGGCCGCGGTGGCCCTGCTGGCGGGCATTCCGTCGGTGGTGTACGGCCTGGTGGGCATGGTGGTGCTGGTGCCCGCGGTGCAGCGCGCGTTTTCCCTGCCCTCGGGGGCCAATCTGCTCTCGGCGGTGCTGGTGCTGTCGGTGATGATTCTGCCCTCCATCGTGCGGGTGGCGGAGACCGCGCTGCGGGCGGTGCCGAGGGAATATGAGGAGGCGTCCCTGGCCCTGGGGGCCACCCCTGCGGAGACCATGTTCCGGGTGTCCCTGCCCGCCGCCCGGTCCGGGGTGGCCACGGCGGCGGCCCTGGGGGTGGGGCGGGCCTTGGGGGAGGCCATGGCCATCATCATGGTGTCCGGCAACGTGGCCAACCTGCCCGCCGGGCCCTTCACCGCCGTGCGTTTTCTCACCACGGCCATCGCCTCCGAGATGAATTATGCCCCCATGGGCTCCCTGTGGCGGCGGGCCCTGTTTTCCATTGGACTGGTGCTGTTCTTGTTCATCATGCTGGTGAACGCGGCCCTCCATGGGGTGATCCGGGGCGCGGGGGAGGAGTGAATATGGAGGGGCTGTCAAAAAAGCGCCGCCTGATGGACGGCGTGCGCCGGGGTTCCCTGTGGCTGAGCGCGGGGCTGACCTGTGGGGTGCTGGCGCTGATCATCGGCTGCGTGCTGTGGCAGGGGCTGCGGCACGTGACCTGGGAGCTGCTGTCCGGACAGCGCAGCTATTTGAATGACACAAACGGCATTCTGCCCAACATTTTAAATACGCTGTATATCATCCTCCTGTCCATGGCGGCGGCCCTTCCCCTGGGGGTGGGGGCGGCGGTGTACCTCACGGAATATGCCCGGGGCGGGCGGTGGGTGGGGGCCATCGAGTTTGCCGCCGAGACGCTGTCCGGCCTGCCCTCCATTCTGTTTGGCCTGGTGGGGATGCTGTTTTTCGTGCGCCTGCTGGGCTTTGGCACGGGCACGCTGGCGGGCGGGCTGACCTTGGTGGTGATGATCCTGCCGGTGGTGATGCGCACCACCCAGGAGTCGCTGAAGACGGTGCCCCAGTCCTACCGGGAGGGGGCGCTGGGCCTGGGGGCGGGCCAGTGGCGCATGGTGCGCACCGTGGTGCTGCCCAACGCGGCGGACGGCATTGTCACCGGCTGCATCCTGGCGGTGGGGCGCATTGTGGGCGAGTCGGCGGCGCTGCTGTTCACCGCGGGGGCGTCGGCGGGGCTGGGGGGCTTTTTCCGGGCGCTGTACGCGCCGTCGGCCACCCTGAGCGTGTCGCTGTATGTGTACGTGAACGAGTACGGGGATATGGACACCGCCATGGCCATCGCCGCGGTGCTCATGGTGATTACGCTGCTCCTCAACCTGGCTGCGGCCTGGACGGGGCGGCGGCTGAAAAAGCGGAAGGGGGGAAGGTAGCCTGTGGAGGCCGTACTGCGCACCCAGGCGCTGAGCCTGTGGTATGGGAGCGTCCAGGCGCTGAAGGGGGTGAGCCTGGACGTGCTGGAAAACCGGGTAACTGCCCTCATCGGGCCGTCGGGCTGCGGAAAATCCACCTTTCTCAAGACGCTGGACCGGATGACGCAGCTCATCCCCGGCGTGCGGGTGGAGGGGGAGATTGTCTACCGGGGGAGGAGCATTTTCGACCCGGCGGTGGATGTCACCACCCTGCGGCGGCAGGTGGGCATGGTGTTCCAAAAGCCCAACCCCTTTCCCATGTCCATTTACGACAACGTGGCCTACGGCCCCCGCACCCATGGAATCAGGCGGCACGGGGAGCTGGATGCCATCGTGGAAAAATCTCTGCGGCAGGCGGCCATCTGGGACGAGGTGAAGGACCGGCTGAAGCGCTCGGCCCTGTCCCTGTCCGGCGGGCAGCAGCAGCGCATCTGCATCGCCCGGGCTCTGGCGGTGGAGCCGGACGTGCTGCTCATGGACGAGGCCACCTCGGCCCTGGACCCCATCTCCACCTCTAAAATTGAGGAGCTCATCGCCCAGCTGCGGGAGCGGTATACCATCGTCATCGTCACCCACAATATGCAGCAGGCGGTGCGGGTGTCGGACCAGTGCGCCTTTTTCCTCCAGGGGGAGCTGGTGGAGGCGGGGGACACCCAGGGGGTATTCTCCGCCCCGAAGGACCCGCGCACTCAGAACTATATCACCGGGCGGTTTGGGTAGCGGGTGCTTGACAAGGGCCGGGGGAATGGAATAGAATAAAGCCATCCTTTGACCCCAGAGAGGGGAGAGAAACCCATGATTGAATTGAAAAACCTGTCCAAGTCCTTCCCCACCGTCGAGGGAGAGCTCCACGCCCTCACCGACGTGTCCCTCACCATCGGGGACGGGGAGGTGTACGGCATTGTGGGCATGAGCGGCGCGGGCAAGTCCACCCTGGTGCGGTGCATCAATCTGCTGGAGCGGCCCACCTCCGGCCAGGTGCTCATCGACGGGGCGGACCTGTGCGCCATGAGCCAGAAGCAGCTCATCGCCCGGAGGCGGTCCATCAGCATGATCTTCCAGCAGTTCAACCTGCTGATGCAGCGCACCTGTCTGGCCAACATCTGTTTCCCCATGGAGATTGCCCAGGTTAAAAAGGCGGACGCGCAGCGGCGGGCGCGGGAGCTGCTGGAGACGGTGGGCCTGCCCGACAAGGCGGAGGCCTATCCCGCCCAGCTGTCCGGCGGACAGAAGCAGCGCATCGCCATCGCCCGGGCCCTGGCCTCGGACCCGGAGATTCTGCTGTGCGACGAGGCCACCTCCGCCCTGGACCCCAAGACCACCCGGGACATTCTGCATCTGGTGAAGGACATCAACCGGCGCCTGGGCATCACCGTAGTGGTCATCACCCACGAGATGGCGGTGGTGGAGGAGATCTGCACCCACGTGGCCATTCTGGACCACGGCCGGGTGATGGAGACGGGGACGGTGGAGCAGGTGTTCTCCAACCCCCAGTCGGAGGCGGGCCGCCGCCTGGTCTACCCCGACGGGGTGCGCATCGACCGGCTGCCCGCCGCCAACGTGGTGCGCATCGCCTTTAACGGCGGCTCCAGCTACGAGCCGCTCATCGCCACGCTTGCCATCGACTGCGGCGTGAAGGTGAACATTTTAGGCGCGGACACCCGCAACGTGAACGGCCAGGCCTTCGGCACCATGCTGCTGGGTCTGCCCGAGGACTCGGCCGAGGCCGCCAAGGCCATGGCGTACATCAAAAATCAGCCCAACGTGACGGTGGAGGAGGTGCGGGATTACCATGCTTGAGTTTTTCAACAGCCCCAAGGTGGCCGAGCAGATGAATTATCTCATTCAGCACGTCCCCTTTGCCGTCTGGGAGACGGTATATACCACAGTGGTGGCCTCTGTGTGTGCCTACCTCATCGGCCTGCCCCTGGGGGTGCTGCTGGTGGTGGGGGCCAAGGACGGCATCCGCCCCATCTCCCAGCCGCTGATGCAGGGGATCAACGCCGTGATCAACCTGCTGCGCTCCATGCCCTTTCTGATTCTCATGGTGCTGGTGATGCCCCTGTCCCGGTTGATTATGGGTACCAGCATCGGCACGGTGGGCGTGCTCGTCCCCCTGAGCGTGGCCGCCGCCCCCTTTGTGGCCCGGCTGGTGGAGAGCTCCCTGCGGGAGATGGACCGGGGCGTGCTGGAGGCGGCCCAGGCCATGGGTTGCACCACCTTCCAGATTGTGTGGAAGGTGCTCCTGCCCGAGAGCCTGCCCTCCCTGCTGTCCGGTTTTACCACCGCCTTCGTCACCATTTTGGGCTACGGCGCCATGTCGGGCTTCATCGGCGGCGGCGGGCTGGGCCCCATGGCGCTGCAATACGCCTGGAACAACCAAAAGATGGTGGTGCTGTACGGTGCGGTGATTGTGCTGGTCATCCTGGTGCAGATTTTCCAGAGCATCGGCACCCGCGCCACCGTCCGCATGGACCGGCGGGCCGCGGCGGGGCAAAAGCAAAAGAAGCGCTGAGCCGTCGTGAGCAGCGCGGACAAAGCCCCAGCTGCATAGCATGGTTTTGCCGTCCCCGCCAAAGTGTGCCCGCTTTGGCGGGGATTTCTCTGTGCAAAATTACCCATTGACAAAACCGCTTTGTTGCGTTAAACTATGAAACAACAATCCAAGACGGATTGCAAAAGCTGCATAGCACTGACAGGCAATGGCTGGATTGCCTGCGCCCCACCCCCGAAGGGGGTGGGACACAAAAAATTTTATAGCACTGCAAAGGCAATGATGAGGAGAGTACGCGCGGAGATACGGCACAGAGAGCCCGGGGAGCTGGAAACGGGTACGGAAGGCCGCGCCGAACATGGCCTCGGAGCCGCATGGTCGACAGGTGTAAGCCGATAGGTCATGACGGGAGCGCCCGTCACAGCGCCAGGGTATGTCAGTACCCGGTAAGGCCCGCCGCCGCGAGGGGCGGGTGAAGCAAGGTGGTACCACGAAGCCGAGAAGGCTCTCGTCCTTGACATCTGTCAGGGGCGTTTTTTTGTACCTAAAAGCCCCGGCTTTCCCGGTGATTCCCGCGAAAGCGGCTCACATAAAGCAAAAAACCAAATGGAAAAGGAGCAACTGAAATGAAAAAGAAGATTTTGGCCCTTGCGCTGGCCTGCGTTAGCTGCCTGTCCCTGCTGTCTGCCTGTGGCGGAAAGTCCAACGAAGCCGTCACCATCAAGGTGGGCGCCTCCCCCACGCCCCACGCCCAGATTTTAGAGGTGGCCAAGGAGATTCTGGCCAAGGACAACATCACCCTGGAGATCGTGCCCTATGACGACTACGTACTGCCCAACACCAATGTGGAGGACGGCCAGCTGGACGCCAACTACTTCCAGCACATCACCTACCTGAATAACTTCAACGCCAACAACGACACCCACCTGGTGAGCGTGGCCGATCTGCACTATGAGCCCTTCGGCATCTACGCCGGCAAGACCGCCAGCCTGGACGCCCTGCCCGACGGCGCTATTATCGCCATCCCCGACGACCCCACCAACGGTGGCCGCGCCCTGCTGCTGCTCCAGGAGCAGGGGCTGATCACCCTGAAGGACGGCGTGGGCCTGGAGCCCACAGTGGAGGACATCGCGGACAATCCCCAAAACTTTGAGATTAAGCAGCTCACCGCCAACCTGCTCACCACCACCCTCCAGGACGTGGACGTGGCCGTCATCAACGGCAACTACGCCATCGGCGCGGGGCTGAAGGCCAGCGAGGCCCTGGCCATCGAGTCCGCCGACGGCATCGCGGGCACCGCTTATGTGAACGTGCTGGCCGTGAAGGAGGGCCGGGAGAAGGACGAGGCCATCCAGGCCCTGATCAACGCCCTGAAGTCCGACGAGGTGAAGAAGTTCATCGACGAGACCTACGGCGGCGGCGTGGTCGCCGTCTTCTAAGAAAAACGCTGAAACGCGGCGCGTGGTGTACCACGCGCCGCTTTTGTCATCTCTCCAGCTTTTGCAGCAGCTCCTCCCACCACTCGATGAGGCGGAACTTGAGCACATAGCCCCCGTCCTGCCCGGTGATGAGGGCCACCTGGTCCTCGCTGAGCACTTGGCCGGCCGCGGTCTCCACGCTCTCCTCGGTGACAGAGGCCAGGCACAGCGGCGGGAACACCACGCACCACCAGTTTTGCCCGGCTCCCTCCCCGATGCTCACCCGCAGCGCCCGGTACTGCCCCGCAGGCAGGGAAAAGCCGTCGTATGCCTTGGTGGGGAACCACTGGTCGGTGAGGGTCACGCGGACCTCGTCCCCGCACCCGGCGTCCGCCAGGGCCTGGGAGGCGGCCAGGGCCAGCTCGTCCAGGTGGGGGGCCAGGGCGGCCTCCGCCCCCTGCCGGTCGGAGACGCCATGCAGCAGCGCAGAGGCCCGCTCCAGCACCGCGTCCCGGGCCAGCAGCTTCAGCGCCTGGTCCTCCTGGGAGTCGGAGTTGGCCACCACGTGCAGGCGCAGCACCTGCCCTGCCAGGGCGGCCTCGCTGGCCGAGGCCCACACCCCCGCCGTCAGCGTCAGGCCGAAGGCCAGCAGCAGGGCCGATTCCCAGAGGCGAAGCTTAGAAGAAGTCATAAAAAACACCGTCCTATGTACCGTTTGTCGCCCGCCATGGGCGATGGGTACAGTATGGACGGTGTTTTTTGATTTTATAACCAGGCGACGGGAAAGAGTCAAACATTTTTTTCCGCCGGGGCGCACAGAAATACGTCCCGGTAGGAGCCCAGCAGCCGCTCCTGGGCGGCCTGGGCGTCCTCCAGGCGGGGGAACAGGCCGAAGACGGAGGGCCCGCTGCCCGACATGGACGCCCCCAGCGCCCCGCAGTCGATGAGCGCGGCCTTGATGGAGGCGATCTCGCCATAGCGCCGGCGGTCCAGCACGTCCTCGAAGACGTTATACATCCGCCGGGCCACCCCGGTCAGATCCCCGGCGTTCAGGGCGGCGATCACCCCGGCGGTGTCCGGCCGGCGGACGATTTTCCGCACGTTCACCCGTGAAAAGAGCTGGGGGGTGGAGACGGAGAAGGGGGGCTTGCAGATGACGATGTGGCAGAGGGGCAGGCCGGGCAGGGGGGTGAGGCGCTCCCCGCGCCCCTCGGCCAGAGCGGCGCCGCCCAGCACGCAGAAGGGCACGTCGGAGCCCACCCGCGCCCCAATTTCGGCCAGCCGGGCGAGGGACAGCCCCGCCCCTGTGAGCGCATTCATGGCCCGCAGGACGGCGGCGGCGTCGGCGCTGCCCCCGGCCAGCCCCGCGCACACGGGGATGTGCTTTTGAATGGACACGTCCACCTCGCCCCCGGCTCCGGCGGCCGCGCGGAAGGCGGCGGCGGCCATCTGGGTCAGGTTTTTCCCCCCGGTGGGCAGAAAGTGCAGGTTGGAGGCGGCGCAGCCCTCCTCCCCCTGGGCGGGGGTGAGGGTGAGCGCGTCGGCCAGGGTGACGGACTGCATCACCATCTGTAAATCGTGGTAGCCGTCCTCCCGCCTGCGGAGGATGTCCAGGGTGAGGTTGATTTTGGCGTTGGCTGAAAGCTCCATAGCGCACTCCTTATTGATTTAAAAACTCGTTGATTTCCGCCGCGAGGCGCTCATACTCAAAATCGTGGACGTAGTGGCCGCAGTCCAGTTCCACCAGCCGCGCGTCTGGACAGTCCGCCGCGAATCCGGCCTGGACGGCCCGCCACTCCTCTTTGGTGAAGCCGGTGCCGCCGCTGCCGTCGGAGCAGAACATCAGGATGGGGACGCCGGGCATCCCGCCCTGGGCCACGGCCCTTGCATTGTCCTTGACGCACAGGGCCTCGTTTACCATATCGACGGTCATGGTGCGGCGGTAGAATATGGCGCGGTAGATATCCTGTTCCGCCCCGGACAGCGCCCCGCTCTGAATGGCGGCGCTGTCCGACGCGATTGGGAGAAACCGGGTAACGCCGCTGGCGCCCCCAAATTGCAGCAGCCGCAGGAGGGGGGCGCTGATGGACATCCCCTCATAGGCGGCGGGGACGGACATATCCAGCCCGATGATGGCCCGCACCTCCTCCGGGTATTGCTGCGCCCAGTACAGCGCCTCCAGCCCGGACATGGAGTGGGGGCACAGGACATAGGGGGGCTCCAGCCCCGCCGCAGCGAGGGCGGCGCGGGTCTGCTCCAATACGGTGTCAAGGTCTTTTGACAGGTCTGTCACGTCGCTGAAGCCATAGCCGAAACGCTCGGGTACCGCAATTTGATAGTCGCCGAGCTGGGAGTAGAGGGCCTTGAAGTCCAGGATGGGGGAGCAGGTGCCGCTGCCCGACAGGAAGACCAGGGTTTCCGCTCCCCCGCCCTGGGTATAGACGCTCATTTGGCGGCCGTCCACCTCTACCAAGGTTCCCAGAGGAACGAACCATTTGCTCTCCCGCCGGAGCTGCACCTGGTGGTTGATGAAGCAGAGCAGGAGCAGCAGGGCCAGCGTCCCGAAGACAGCCAGGGCGATTTTTGCCGCTTTTTTCATCGCCGTCTCCTCACCGTGTGGCGGGCTCCAGCAGGGTCAGCGTCTTGGCATCACAGTCGATCTCATATTCCAGCCCCAGGGGGAACAGGCCGATGGGGTAGGCGTGGCCCACGTTCACGTTATACAGAATGGGCAGGCCGGGCAATCCCGCCTCGAAGCCCACCACCTGGCGGAGAGCCTCCTTGTAGGGTTCCAGCTTGTCCGGGAAGGCGGGCTTGCCCACCACGATGCCGTTGACGGCGTGGAGCACCCCCTGGGCCTGTAGGCCCCGGAGGAACCAGGTCAGCCAGTCCGGCCCGATGTCGTCCTCGCTGGTCTCCAGCAACAGCAGCTTGCCCCGCCATTCCTCAGCCGAGGGCCACAGGGACGTGCCGAACAGCATCTCGAACACATCCACGCAGCCGCCCAGCAGGGGGCCGGACACCCTGCCCGTGCCCTGCAAAATCTCATAGCCCGTGTTGGGGAACCGGGGGATGGTTTGGTTGATATTGGCTTCGTCCCACCACACTTTGTCCGTCTCATAGCTGCAAAACCCGCTGGCGGGGATGGCCCAGGTGTCCTGGGGGTGGAACAGGGTTTTGTCAAAGGCGTCCGCCGTGTACACGTTGATGGCCCCGTACTCCGCCCAGTTGTTCATCACCGCCCCGCCGTAGTAGGACACCAGCCCCGCCTTGTGCATCATGAAGTGGTTGGTGGTGGTGTCGGAGAAGCCGGTGAAGATTTTGGGGTTGTTTTTCAGCACGTCGAAGTCGATGTAGGGCAGGAGCCGGATAGTGTCGTCCCCGCCGATGGCGCAGAACACCGCCTTGACCTCGGGGTCCCGGAAGGCGTCCATCAAATCCTGGGCCCGGGCCTCCGGGTGGCGGTAGAGGTAGTCAATGCCCTTCAGGGCGTTGGGCATGGCCACGACCTGGAGGCCGTAGTCCCGCTCCAGCCGCTCACGGGCCAGGTGGTATTTGTGGAGAAACTGCGGCTCCCCCAGCATTCCTCTGGACAGGGAGACGACGGCGACCTTGTCGCCGGGGCGCAAGCGTTGTGGTTTTAACATAATATCACCTCAAATTTCATTGAGCGCGGCAGTTGCCGCTGCCGCCATGGCGGGGCGGTCCAGGGGTCGGCCCAGGAAGTGCTCCAGGGCCAGCACCGCCTGCCACACCAGCATGGGCAGGCCGTTCATGGCGGGCAGACCCCGGCGCTGCGCCTGGGCGAGCAGCTGCGTCTGGGCGGGGTGATAGATCAGGTCGAACACCGCCGCGCCGCGGGGCAGCTTGTCCAGAAAGTCGAACGCCTCAAACTGGCCGGGGCAGCCCTCCATGCCCAGGCTGGTGCAGTTTACCAGCAGGGAGGACTGGGCGGCGCAGCGGGCCAGTGTCCCCCCCTCAAGCCCGGCGGGGACCAGCCGGCCCGAGGGGGCCAGGGCGCACAGCTGCCGGGCCCGGTCCAGGGTGCGGTTGCAGACAAACACCCGAGCCGCCCCCGCGTCCGCCAGGGCCAGGGCCGCCGCCTTGGCCGCGCCCCCCGCGCCTAAGAGGGTGACGCAGGCTCCCGCGGGGTCAAAGCCCAGCCCGTCCCGCAGGGCGGCCAGCGCCCCGGCGCCGTCGGTGCTGAAGCCCACCCATCTGCCGCGGCGCAGGCACACGGTGTTCACCGAGCCCACCGCCGCGGCCGCCGGGTGGATCTCGTCCAGCAGGGGGAGCACGTCCTCCTTGTGGGGCATGGTGGCGTTGAAGCCGGTGACGCCGTGCTCCTCCGCCCAGGTTAGGTACTCCGGCAGCTCCCCCCGGCGCACGGTGCGGGCGTCATAGGGGATGTCCAGCCCCAGGGCAGACAGCATGGCCCCGTGGAGGGCGGGGGACTTGGAGTGGAGCACCGGGTCGCCAATCACTTGCAGCCTCATTTCCCGCCCTCCAGAAAGTAGTCCATGGCCATGAGGTAGCCGTCAAAGCCGTGGCCGCAGAGCTGGCCCACGCAGGCCGGGGCGGTGACGGACACGGCCCGGAAGCTCTCGCGCCGGTCGATGTGGCTGATGTGGACTTCATAGGCGGGCACGTCCACCGCCTTCAGGGCGTCCAAAATGGCGTAGCTGTAGTGGGTGTAGGCCCCCGGATTGATGATGATGGCGTCGTACACGCCGTCGGCGGCGTGGATGGCGTCGATGATGGCCCCTTCGTGGTTGGACTGGAAGCAGTCCGCGGTGGAATCATGGGCGGCGGCGTGGTCCCGGATGAGGGCGCACAGGGCCTCGTAGCTCTGCTCGCCGTAGATGCCCGGCTCCCGCCTGCCCAGCAGGTTCAGGTTGGGGCCGTTGATGATGAGGAATTTCATGCTTCGGACACCTCCATGTAAATGGTGGAAATGCGATTCTCAGCATATTGGGGGGTCTCCGGCTTGACGATGATAAAGTCCGCCCATCGGTGGTAGATGGGGGAACGCACGGAATAGCGCGCCAAAAAGTCCTCCCGCCCCCCCTGGGCCAGAGGGCGGCCGGACACGTCCAGGCCGTAGTAGCTCTCCCCAGGGTCCCGGTCCAGCCAGAACACCAGGCCGTTTTGTTTCAGCGCGGCGATGGCCTCATCTTGAAGGGGCAGGCCGCCGCCGCAGGCGATGACCAGACCCTCCCGTCCGGCCAGCTCCCGGCACAGCGCCAGCTCCAGGGCGCGAAAGTACGCCTCCCCCTCCCGGGCGAAGATATCCGGGATGGAGCGGCCCTCCCGCTGCTCAATGAGGGCGTCGGTGTCCACCAGCTCCAGCCCCAGCCGCCGGGACAGCAGGCGGCCCACCGTGGTCTTGCCGCAGCCCATCATGCCGATTAAAACGATGTTTTTTTCCATGGCCCGCTCCTCGCTCCAAACTGTTTCACGTGAAACACGCGTTCTTATTCCTGCCCCAGGTTGGACGGGAACCAGCCCAGTACCCGAAACTCCCCGGTGGTCTGGGCCAGTTCGTGGAGGGCGTCGCCCACGGCGGGGTCGCCGGGCCGGCCGGTGAACTCTAAGAAAAACATATACTGCCAGCTCCGCTCAGGCAGGGGGCGGGACTCCAGCTTCACCAGGTTCAGCCCGTGGACGGCAAACACCGTGAGCACTTCGTGGAGGGAGCCCGCCTCGTGGGGCAGGACGAACAGGGTGCTGATCTTGTCCGCGCCGGGGCGCAGCTCCAGCCGGGGGGCCACCACCACAAACCGGGTGGTGTTGTGGGCGTTGTGGTTGACGCCGCGGGCCAGAATCTGGAGGCCGTAAATCTCCGCCGCCCGCTCCGAGCAGATGGCGGCGCGGGTCAAATCGCCGCTGTCCGCCACCATTTTGGCCGACCCGGCGGTGTCCGCCTGGGGGACCTGCTTCCAGCTGGGGTGGGCGTTGAGAAAGCGCTCGCACTGGAACAAACCCTGCTCGTGGGAGTACACGTGGGTGATGCCGTCCAGCGCGGCCCCCGGCAGGGCCATGAGGCAGTGCTCCACCTTGACGGCGGTCTCCCCCACCACATAGCACTCATACTGGGTGAGCAGGTCGTAAATCTGCCGGATGGCCCCGGTGGAGCTGTTTTCGATGGGCAGCACGGCATAGTCCGCGCTCCCATCCCGCAGGGCCAGGAAGCAGTCCTCAAACTGCTCCAGCCCGGCGGTGTCCGCCGCCGCGCCAAAGAAGCTGACGGCGGCCTGCTCGCTGTATGCGCCCGGCTCCCCCTGATATACCACCCGGGGGGCGGCCACGGGGGCGCGCTGGGCGGCGCGGGCCCGCTGCCAGCGGTGGAGGCCGGGGTTGTCCGCGCCCTGGCCGGCGAGGTCCCGCTGCTGCCGCCGGGACAGGGCCATGACGGTCTGGAACAGGGTGATGACGGCGGGGCGCAGCTCTGCTCCCGCCAGCGCGCCCTTGCTTTGCAGCACCTGCCGCTCCCGCTCCTGGTCCAGCACGGGGATGCCCCGCTCCCGCTTGTACTTCCCCACCTGGGCCGTCACGTCCATGCGCCGGCGGAACAGGTCCACCAGCTGTCGGTCGATGGAGTCAATCTCCCCCCGCAGGGTCTGTAACGTGTCCATCAGCGGTACGCCTCCCGCAGCTCCATATAGTGCTCCGCGCTGGAGCGCAGTCCGGCGGTCTCCTCGGGGGTGAGAGGCCGCGCCACCTTGGCGGGGTTGCCCAGCACCATGGAGCCGTCGGGCACGTCCATTTTGCCCGTGACCAGCGCCCCGGCCCCCACGATGCAGTTTTTGCCCACCCTTGCGCCGTTGAGGAGAATGGCGCCCATGCCCACGGTGGTGTTGTCCCCCACGGTGCAGCCGTGGACGATGGCCCCGTGGCCCACGGTGACGCACTCCCCCAGGGTGGTGGGGAATACGTCCGAGTGGAGGACGGCGTTGTCCTGGATGTTGGTGCCCGCCCCCACGGTGATGGGCTCGCCGTCCCCCCGGAGGACGGCGTTGAACCACACCGAGCAGCCCGGGCCGAAGGACACGTCCCCCACCACCACCGCGCCGGGGAGGATCACAACGTCCTCGTCTGTTTGACGCAAAGTTTTCAAGTCCATATCAAATACCTCACAGTGTTCAGATTCCCAGCAGCTCGCAGGCAGCCTCGTCGGGACAGGCTGCGTATCCCTCGCTCCACTGCCCCTCCTCTCCCCACAAAAGCGGAGGGGCGCTTCTGCGGGGGCCCCTTATAGCCTTAGCAGCTCGCAAGCTGCTAAGGCTGCCGCTGCCTCGATCACCGGCGCCGCCCGGTGGACTACGCAGGGGTCGTGGCGGCCCGCCAGCTCCAGCACCGCGTTCTCCCCCTTGGCCAAGTCCACGGTGAACTGCTGCCGGGCGATGGAGGGGGTGGGGCGCAGGGTGGCCTCGAACACCAGGGGCATCCCGTTGGTGATGCCGCCGTTGATTCCCCCGGCGCAATTCTGCTCGGCTTTCACCGAGCCGTCCTCGTCCACATACAGCGGGTCGTTGGCCTCGGAGCCCCGCATGAGGGCGAAGGCCGTCCCCGCCCCGAAGGCCACCGCCTTCACCGCCGGGACGGCGAACAGGTGCTGGGCGAAAATTCCCTCGGCGTTCTGGCCGAAGTCGGGCCCGCCCAGCCCGGCGGGCAGGCCGAACACGGCGCACTCAATGGCCCCGCCCACCGAGTCCTGCTCGTTTTTCGCCTCTAAAATGGCGGCCTGCATCTCCGCGCCCTTTTCGTCGTTGAGGACGGGGAACTCCTTTTCGGCGCAGGCCCGCAGGCTCTCCCAGTCCTCTAAGGGGTCGTCGTTCACGCCGTAGACGGTGGAGATGTGGGCCCCCACGAAGATGCCCCGCTGGGCCAAAAGCTGCTTGGCCACCCCGCCGGCGAACACCAGCGGCGCGGTGAGCCGCCCGGAGAAGTGCCCGCCCCCCCGGTAGTCCTGGAACCCGCCGTACCGCACGTGGGCGGGGTAGTCGGCGTGGCCGGGGCGGGCCAGGTCACGGGTCTTTTCGTAGTCCCCCGAGCGGGCGTCGGTGTTCTCCATGACGGCGCACAGGGGAGCCCCGGTGGTATGGCCCTGAAACACGCCGGAGAGGATGCGGGGCTCGTCCGCCTCCTTCCGGGCGGTGGACAGGGGGCTTTTGCCGGGAGCCCTCCGGGCCAGGTCGAAGCGGACGGCGTCCAGGTCCAGCTCCAGCCCGGCGGGCACGCCCTCTAAGACCACGCCGATGGCGGGGCCGTGGGACTCGCCGAAAATGGAATATTTCAAGTTGATTACCCCCTTCCCTCCTTTTTCTTTGAAAAGAAAAAGGAGGCGAAAAAAACGTTTGGCAGTCGTGGGACTGCCTCTCGCTGACAGTACACAACCGTCAGCGAATGAAAGTTCTTTTTGATTCTTTTTCTTTCAAGAAAAAGAATGAACAACAGCCCTTGCCGCAGTTACAGCGTGATCCAGTACCGCTCCAGATCGACGTCCCGGTCCGGCTCGTGGACGGTATTTTCGTATACGCCGCCTGCCGACAGGATGGTACGGCGGCTGCCCTCATTGTCCGTTGTGCAGGAGATAAGTACCCTGTCAAGGCCAATTCCCTTACAGAAGGGCAGGGCCAGCCGGAGCATCTCCTTGGCGCAGCCCTTCCGGCGCTCGCCGGGCCGGACGGAGTAGCCGATGTGGCCGGCGTACTTTTCCAGGTACTCATTAAAATAATGGCGCACCTGAATCATGCCCACCAGCCTGCCGTCGGATTCCCGGACGGCCAGGAACTGGGTGGCCTGGACCTTGCCCTCCGGCACGGTGGCGGGGTTCATATAGGCCCGCACGTGCGCCAGCCACTCCGCCGGGGTTTCCATCCGCCGCAGGGGGCCGCAGCCGTCCATGGAGCTGTCCGCCTCGAAGCACTCCTGACGGTAGGCCCAGACCTGGTCCAAATATTCCTCGCTGGGGAGGATCAATTTGATGGGTTCCATAAAACTTTCTCCTTTTCTCTCAATATGGGCGGGCGCGTGGCGCGTAGGGCGCGACGACCCCGGCGCGCCGCTTTACAGGATAGACGGCATGCCCGGTGGTCACGCCCTACACAGCGCGGATAATCTTCCCGCCCAGCCGCTCATACTCCTCCCAGAAATTGGGGTAGGATTTGGCCACGCACTCCGCGCCTGTGATGGTGATAGGCTTTACACAGCGGGTGGCGGCGATGGCGGCCATCATGGCGATGCGGTGGTCATTGAAGCTGTCCACCGTCACGCCGCCGGCCAGCCGCTCTTTTCCCCGGATTTCCAGGAAGTCCGGCCCCTCGGTCACGTCCGCGCCCAGGGCGCCCAGCACCTGGCTGACAGAGGCCAGCCGGTCGCTCTCCTTCAGGCGCAGGCGGGCGGCGTTGGTGAGCCGGGTCACGCCGCCGCCGGACCGCAGCGCCGCCATGACGGCCAGAGGAGGCGCCAGGTCGGGGCAGTTGGACAGGTCGAAGGAGTCCGCCCACATGAAAAACCGGTCGTAATAGTCGGCCATCACCCGGTCGCCCTGGGTGGAGCGGAGGTTCATCCCCTGCACATCCACATCCCAGAGGTACATGGCGGCGTACCAAAACGCCGCCTGGGACCAGTCCGCCTCCACAGACGCGTCTGCCGCCCGGTAGGTCTGGTTCCCCTGGGGGTGGTACTGGGGGGGCAGGGACATGGTGACCGGCATCTCCACCCCAAACTGCCCCATGGCCTGGAGGGTCATCTGGATATACCCCTCGCTCTCCAGGGGGGTGGTGGGGATGATGGCCGACGGGCCGTTCAGCAGGGGCAGGGCGAACAGCAGCCCGGTGAAAAATTGGGAGGACACGTCCCCCCGCAGGCGGTACTCCCCGGGGGTGAGCATCCCGGTCACGGTGAGCTGGCCGTCCTTCTGCTCGTAGAAAATGCCCTTCTGGTCAAAGAGGTCGAAGTAGGGCTTCAAGGGCCGCTCCATCAGCCGCCCCCGGCCGGTGAAGACGCCGCCCCCCCGCACCGCCAGGGCGATGGGAATTAGGAAGCGTAAAGTGGAACCGCTTTCCCCGCAGTCCAGGCGGGGGTAGGCCATGCGGCGCAGGGGGGACATGGCGTTGGCCCCCATGCCCTGGACGGTGACGGTGGAGCCGTCCACGGTGAAATCCGCCCCCAGCTCGCTCAGGCAGCGGATGGTGGCCTCAATGTCTTGGGACAGGGCCACGTGGTCGATGACGCTCTCCCCGTCCGCCAGGGCGGCGGCGATGAGGGCCCGGTGGGCCTGGGATTTGGAGGGGGGCGGGGTGACGGTCCCGGCCAGCTTACCGGGGATGATGGTGAGATCCATGGAAGAAACCTCCTTATGGGACGTTGTGGAAGCCGTTCAGCAGGCGCAGCAGCTCCGCCTTGGGCAGCTTGTGGGGGACGGCGTGACCCATGCGGTCCAGCAGGATGAGGGTGATGTCCGCCCCCGCCCCCTTCTTGTCCAGGCCGATGGCGGCGGCGTAGTCGTCCATAGAGCAGTAGAGCCACGTGACCTGGCCCAGTGCGCCCAGCGCCGCCTCAACGCGCTCAGGCACATCCGCCGGGGTGACGCCCAAGGCCGCCCCCAGCTTGGCCGCCATGCACATACCCGCCGCCACCGCCTGGCCGTGGGTCCACTCCGCGTAGTGCCCCGCCAGCTCGTAGGCGTGGCCCAGGGTGTGGCCGAAGTTCAAAAGCATCCGCAGGCCGGTGTCGTGCTCGTCCTGCTCCACAACCTGCCGTTTAATATCGCAGCAGGTATACAATATGTGTTCAATATCCGCCGTCAATTCCGGCCTGGAGGGGCGGGCGGTGAGGAAATCGAAGAAGTCAGCGTCCCAGATGCAGCCGTACTTGATCACCTCCGCCATGCCGTCCATGAACTGGGGCAGGTCCAGGGTGTCCAGGGCGTCCGGGTCCATGAGCACCAGCTTGGGCTGGTGGAAGGCTCCGGCCAGGTTCTTGCCCGCGTCCAGGTCGATGGCCACCTTGCCCCCCACGGAGGAGTCCACCTGGGCCAGCAGGGTGGTGGGAAGCTGGACAAGGGCCACCCCCCGCAGAATGGTGGCGGCGGCGAAGCCCGCCAGGTCGCCCACCACGCCGCCCCCCAGGGCCGCGACGGCGTCGGTGCGGGTGAGGCCGAAGTCCAGGAAGCCCTCCCACAGAGCGGCCAGCTGAAAAGGGTTTTTACTTTCCTCCCCGGCGGAGACGGTGAACAGGCGCACCTCAAACCCGGCGGCCTCCAGGCTGGCCTTCACCCGGTTGTAATAGAGGGGGGCTACGTTGGTGTCAGTGACCACGGCCAGCTTGCGGGCGCGGGGCAGGACGGCCCGGATGCGCGCCCCGGCCTGGGCCAGCAGGCCCCGCGCAATGACGATATCGTATTCCCGGCCCGGCAGGGCCACGGTGAGGGTTTTCATAAGGAGGTCTCCCTTCTGCGATGCTGCCGCGCTGCGCCTGTGCGCCCGGTGGCTGAAACTGGCTTACAGTCGTCAGCCAACGGGCCGGAGGCTGGCTTACAGCTGTCAACCAGTGGGTTGAGAGATGGTTTACGGTTGTCAGCCAGCGGGCTGAGGGCCGGCTTACAGCTGTCAACCGATGGGTTGGGGGCAGGCTTACAGCTGTCAGCCGTTACACCAATTTTTTCTCCATCAGCTGGACGAGGGGGGTCAGCTTGGCCATGAGGCGCCGAAACTTCTCCGGGGTGAGGGACTGGGCCCCATCGCACTTGGCGCAGGGGGGATCGTTGTGCACCTCCGCCATCAGCCCGTCCGCCCCCACCGCCACCGCCGCCATGGCGAGGGGCTCCACCATCCAGTACATCCCCGCCGCGTGGGAGGGGTCCACCACGATGGGCAGGTGGCTCATGCGCCGGATGGCGGGGATGGCGGACAGGTCCAGGGTGTTGCGGGTATAGGTCTCGAAGGTGCGCACCCCGCGCTCGCACAAAATCACGTTCTCATTGCCCGCGGCCATGATGTACTCCGCCGACATGATCCACTCCTCGTAGGTGTTGGACAGCCCGCGCTTGAGCAGGACGGGCTTGGACAGCCTGCCCACCTCCTTCAAAAGATCGAAGTTCTGCATATTTCTCGCGCCGATCTGCACCAAATCCACCTTTTCCTCAAAGAGCTCACAGTACCGGGGGGCCATGATCTCGGACACGATGGGCAGGCCGGTGTCCTCCTTGGCCTCCAGCAGCAGGTCCAGCCCGTCCGCCCCCATGCCCTGGAAGGAGTAGGGGGAGGTGCGGGGCTTGAAGGCCCCGCCCCGGAGGAGGGCGGCCCCGGCCGCCTTCACATCCCGGGCCACGCCGGTGATCTGCGCCTCGCTCTCCACGGAGCAGGGGCCGGCGATGACGGTGAACTTGTCCCCGCCGCCGATGGGGACGCCGGATACGTCCACCACCGTGTTCTCCGGGTGAAATTTGCGATTGGCTTTTTTATAGGGCTCCTGCACCCGCATCACCCGCTCCACATCGTCGTTCATGGACAGCTTATCCATGTCGATGTGGGTGGTGTCCCCCACCAGGCCCAGGATGGAGCAGCCCACGCCGCGGGTGTGCCCCACGGCGACGCCGTGGTCCCGCTCCAGCCCGGCCGCCAGGGCCTGGATTTTCTCCTGGCCGACGCCAGGCTTCATCACAATTACCATGTGAAAAACTCCTCTCAAAATGAAAGAAAAGCCCATGGTCCGCAGATATGCGGTCCATGAGCTTCCCAAATAATACAAATTCAGGCGGGGGTTCTCACCCCTTGGCTCATACGCCGCGCTGAAACACGCCGAAATGGCCGGACACGGTAAATCGAGTCCAGCCAAAGGAAGCGGTAAGGCTGCGGGCGGCGGAAAGAGTCATGGAAATTACCTCACTGAGCTTGGATTGTGGACATTATACACGCTAAGAGGGCGCATTGCAAGAATTTTTTTCGGATGGGCGGCCCCGGCGCAGGTCGAAGACCACGAGGGCGGCGCAGCCCAGCACCAGGATGGCCAGAATGAGCAGGGCGCAGCTTTGGAAGTACTCCTGGGGCAGAATGTTGATGATCTGGTCCGCGCGAGGGTCGAACAACCAGTTGTCCTTGCCGGGGAAGAACAGGGCGTGAAAGAGGACGAAGGCCCGGTCGAAGTCCAGCGCGGCCAGAGCGCCCACCAGCAGGAATGCGCCGCCCAGGCCGACCCCCGCCCAAAAGGCGGGGCCCCGGCCCAGGGGCCGGGCCGGGGCGCGCCCGGACAGCCGGGCGCACAGGAGGACCGCCGCCAGCAGGGCCAGGGAGACGCCCAGCGCCCGCAGGTCCAGCAGAAACAGCCCGCGCACATCGGTAAAATGGCTTTTGCCGCTCTCCGACCACTGGAGAACGCCGGTGGAAAACTCCTCGGCCCCCAGGCAGTAGTCCAGCATCTCGTCGAAGGCGGTTTTGATCTCGCCTTCGGTGAGGCCGGTGCGCTCCTCCAGCTTCAGCGGGCCGATGTGGGCGTAGTAGAAGGGGCGGCACAGGATGGGGGCGGCGACGGCCGCGGTGAGCAGAGCCGCCGCGGTGAGCAGGGCCAACAGGGCGCACAGGAGCTTACTGGTTTTCATGAGGTTCCTCCTTTGGGGGCAGGGCGGACAGGGCGACGAGCGCCTGGGAGGGGAGGTAAAAGGCCCACATTCCCACTCCGGCGGAGAAGTACAGCAGCGGGTTGGCGGGGTGGAGGTTGAACAGCCCCACGCACACGTCGCAGCCCACGAACAGGGTGAGGCCCGCGGCGAACAGCCGCCCGGGGCGGCCATGGACCGTCCAGGCCAGGACGGTGTTGGACAGCAGCTGGGAGAAGTACAGCCCCGCCAGCAGGTTCAGGGGGGAGGCGATGTTTAAAAGATACAGCCCCAGCCCCGCCGCCAGGGCCAGCCCCGCCCGGAGGGGATAGGCCGCCCCCGCCCCCAGGCGGCGCAGGCGGAGGAGGTAGACCGTCTGGACGCACAGGAACAGGGCGACGCCGACGGCGTAGTGGTCGCCCCGCACCAGCAGGAACCAGTCCGCCCCGGCGGTGAGGGCCAAGGCGAGGGGGACGAGCTTGTCCCCCCTCCATCTGACGCAGGAGAGCAGGGCAAAGGCCAGACAGAGCAGAATCCCCGCGTATTTCAGGGGAACGGTGTCGTACTGGGAGAACAGGTCCAGGTCCTGGCTGAGAAATAGAACGTACACAAGGCCCTCCGCCGCCAGAAAGGCGGCGGTCAATTCCTTTCGAGCCAAAATGCGCCACCCCCTTCCCGGCGTTTGGGGAGAGTATACCACATTTGGCGGGAAAAGGGAAGGGGTTGACGGGGGCGGAGGGAGGTGGTATACTGAATCCACTTTCTCAAAAGGAGGATTACACAGGCCATGTCGTACTTCAGCTGCTACAGTTTGCGGTCTTAGGTTCATTTGTGTGTGCGGAAGGACAGGCGCGCCCAGGGCGGGCCTTGGTTTCTGTACGCAAAAATGGCCCGCGAATCAGCTGAAGGCGCTTGTGTGACCTCCCGGCCCCCGCCGTGAACCGGCGGGCGGCTGCGTCTTGTACTGCGCTTTTTTGCGGGCCGGACCCCGGTGGGGGCCGGCCCTTTTATGTTTTGACGTGTGACGCGAGAAAGGAAATGAACATGAATATGAAAAAACCCGCCCAGGGGCTGTGGACCTGGGACTTTACCATTATCACACTGGGGAGCGTGGTCTCCCTCATCGGGGGCGTGCTGTCCAGCTTCGCCATGAGCATCATGGTGCTGGACTACACCGGCTCGGTGTTTCTCTACGCCCTGTTCAACGCCGCCTATCAGGTCCCCATGCTGGCGTGCCCCATCCTGGCGGGGCCGTACCTGGACCGGATGAGCCGGAAACGGGTGATCTGCCGGCTGGACTTCCTCTCCGCCGGGCTGTTCGGAGGGCTGGCCCTGCTGTTGGGGGCCGGGTGGTTCAGCTTCCCGGCGCTGCTGTGCTTTAATCTGCTGCGGGGCGCCATCGACAGCGTGTACATGGTGGCCTACGACAGCTTGTACCCCAATCTGGTAGCGGAGCACAACCTGTCCAAAGCCTACTCCATCTCGGGGATGATCCAGTCTATGATGCTCATGGCCTATCCCCTGGGGGCCATGGCCTACGACCTGCTGGGAGGAGTGGAGCCCCTGTTCGCCGTCAACGGGGTGTGCTTCCTCACCGCCGCCTGCTTTGAAGCCCGCATCCGACACGTGGAGACCCATATGGATTCCGCGCCCCCCGCCGACGGCAAGGGCGCACTGAAGCGGTTCCGGCAGGACCTGCGGGACGGGGTGAACTACATCGCCGGGGAGAAGGGCCTGCTGGCCATCACCCTCTACTTCATGTTCTCCTACTTCGCCGGAAACGGGGCGGGCCAGCTCCACCTGCCCTTCTTCCGCAGCCACGCGGAGCTGTTTGCCGCCTGGCCGGTGGCGGCGGCCACGCTTTACACCATCGTGTCCACCTTCTCCGAGGCGGGACGGGTGGCGGGGGGCTTTGTGCACTACAGGTTCAAGCTGCCCGCGGAGAAAAAGTTCGCCGTCGCCATGACGGTTTACGTGCTGGTCAACCTCATCGACGGCACCATCCTGTTCCTGCCCGTCCCGGCCATGGCGGCGGTGTTCTTCCTCTATGGGATGCTGGGGGTGACCTCCTACAACATCCGCATCGCCGCCACCCAGTCCTACCTCCCCGATGGCAAACGGGCCCGGTTCAACGGGGCGTTCCAGATGCTCACCGCCCTGGGCTCTCTGAGCGGCACGCTGCTGGCCGGGGTGATGGCGGAGGCCCTGCCCGAGCGGGGGGTGGCCGCCCTGTTCAGCGCGGTGGGCCTGGCCGCCGCGTGGCTGTTCGTGTTTCGGAACCGCCGGGAGGTGGCCGCCATTTACAATCGGGAGGTGTAATTCGCTCCAAAAATCAGCAAAAAGGAATCAATTATCCCTTGCGTTTGCGATAAGACGTGATATAATAGGCAGTACGTGAGCAGGCGTCCCCCGCTGTTTGGCAGGTTCGATTCGCCGCGGCGGGGGCGCCGCTTGCCCGTCCGGAAGTCTTTTCCAGGCCGCGGGCGGGCCGCGCAGCGTAAGGAGAAACTACGATTGAGGAGGAAGTAAGTGTGTTTAAGGGCAAATTGCATGGCATCCATGCGCCCCACAGGAAGAACACCGTGGAGTGCGCACCGACGCGTATGCCGGTGCCCGCGACGATCGTCGTCCCCATGTCCATGAACATCGGAGCCCCGGCCAAGCCGGTGGTGAAGGTGAACGACACGGTGAAGGTGGGACAGCTGATCGCCGAAGCGGGAGGCTTCATGTCCGCGCCGATCTATTCCGGCGTGTCCGGCAAGGTGAAGCGGCTGGATGAAATCGTCGGGTCCAACGGCCGGTTCGACACCGTCATCGTCATTGAGAGCGACGGCGAGCAGGCCGTGTGGGAGGGGATCAAGCCTCCCGTCGTCACCGATAAGGACAGCTTTGTGGAGGCGGTGCGCCAGTGCGGCTGCGTGGGCCTGGGCGGCGCGGGCTTCCCCACGTCCGTTAAGCTGAACGTGGACCCGGACCGGGTGCACGCCATCATCATCAACGGCGCGGAGTGCGAGCCGTACATCACCTCCGACACCCGCACCATGATCGACAACGCGGACGACGTGATCTACGGCGCCCAGCTGCTCCAGAAGTACTACACCGCCGACCGGATCGTCATCGGCATTGAGGACAACAAGCCCCAGTGCGTGAAGGTCATGGAGGAGGCAGGCAAGGGCGTGCCCGGCTTCGAGGTGGCGGCGCTGCCCGCGCTGTACCCCCAGGGCGGCGAGAAGGTGCTCATCTACAACACCACCGGCGAGGTGGTGCCCGAGGGCAAGCTGCCCATCGACGTGGGCGCGATTGTCATCAACTGCACCACGCTGGCCGTCATCGCCAAGTACATCCGCACCGGTATGCCTCTGGTGGAAAAGGTGGTCACGGTGGATGGCTCCGCCATCGCCAACCCCCAGAACGTCATCGCCCCGGTGGGCACCCCCATCCAGGACATCCTCAGCTTCGTGGGCCTGAAGTGCGAGCCCAAGAAGGTGCTCTACGGCGGCCCCATGATGGGCATCTCCGTGCCCTCCCTGGAGGCCCCCATCATGAAGAACACCAACGCCATCCTGGCCTTTGACGAGAAGGACGCCGAGGACCCCGTGCCCTCCGCCTGCATCCGCTGCGGCCGGTGCGTGGCCCACTGCCCCTTCAATCTGATGCCGGCCGCCATTGAGAGCGCCTACAATAATAAGGAGCCCGAGACCCTCAAGTCCCTGAAGGTGAACCTGTGCATGGAGTGCGGCTGCTGCTCCTTCAGCTGCCCCGCCCGCCGGCCCCTGGTCCAAGTGAACAAGCTGGCCAAGGCCATGCTGAACAAGTACAACGCCGAGCAGAAGGAAGCGGCGGAGAAGAAAGCCGCCAAGGAAAAAGAAAAGGAGGCGGTCTGAGATGAATAAGAACATGGTCGTCTCCGTCAACCCCCATATTTACGCCAGCCAGACCACCCAGACCATCATGCGGGACGTGCTCATCGCCCTGTTCCCCGCCGTGATCGCGTCCATCGTGTTCTTCGGCATCCAGGCCCTGCTGGTGGAGGTCGTCTGCGTGGCGGTGGCCGTGCTGTGCGAGTGGGCCTTTGAGAAAATCACAAAGCGCACCTGCACCATCACCGACCTGTCCGCCGCCGTCACCGGCCTGATTCTGGCCCTGAACCTGCCGGCGTCCATCCCCCTCTGGCAAGCGGCCTTCGGCTCCTTCGTGGCCATCGTGGTGGTCAAACAGTTCTTCGGCGGCATCGGCCAGAACTTCGCCAACCCCGCCATCACCGCCCGCGTCATTATGCTGGTGGCCTTCTCCGGGGCCATGACCACCTGGACGGTCCCCGCCTTTGCGGACGCCACCTCCGCCGCAACCCCCCTGGCCATCCTGAGCGCGGAGGGCGCGGCGGGCCAGCTGCCCACCCTGCTCCAGATGTTCCTGGGCGCCCGGGGCGGCTCCATGGGCGAGACCAGCTGCCTGGCCCTGCTCATCGGCGGCATTTACCTGGTTTACCGCAAGGTGATTTCCTGGCACACCCCCGTGGCCTTTATCGGCACCGTGCTGGTGCTCACCGCCCTGCTGGGCCAGCAGCCCTTGTACCAGGTCATGGCGGGCGGGCTGTTCATCGGCGCCATCTTCATGGCCACCGACTACACCACCTCCCCCCCCACCCCCGCGGGCAAGCTCATCTTCGGCGTGGGCTGCGGCCTGATCACCGTGCTCATCCGCGTGTGGGGCAATTATCCGGAGGGCGTGTCCTTCTCCATCCTGCTGATGAACATTCTCAACCCCTACATCTGTGAGTGGACGAAAACCAAGCCGTTTGGAGGTGTGCAGGCATGACGAAAGCAAAATCCAACGCGATGAGCGACTTTGTGCTGCCCATCGCCGTGTTGGTCATCATCTGCGCGGTGATGAGCGGCCTGCTGGCCCTCACCAACAGCGCCACCGCCCCCATCATCGCCGAGGCCGAGCGCAAAGCAAACGAGGAGGCCCGGCTGGAGGTGCTGTCCGCCGCCGACAGCTTTGAAAAGGTGGAGGCGGACGGCCTGCCCGAAGCGGTGAAGGAGGTCTACCGGGCCGCCAACGGCGCGGGCTATACCTTCTCCATCACCACCCAGGGCTACGGCGGCAAGAACACGCTGAAAATGGCCGTGGGCATCGGCGCCGACGGCAAGATCACCGGCGTGAAGGTGCTCAGCCACAAGGAGACGGCGGGCCTGGGCTCCAAGATCACCAGCGACGAGAACTTCTGCGGCCAGTTCCCGGGGCTGGACGCCAACGGGGCCGCCGGTGCGGACACCATCTCCGGCGCGACCTTCTCCTCCAACTACTACAAGGCCGCCATCGCCGACGCGTTCACCGCGTTCGAGCAGGTGAAGGGCTGAGGAAGGGAGGCACATGGATATGAAAAACAATAAGCTGAACATCCTGACCAACGGCATCATCAAGGAGAACCCTATTCTGGTGCTGATTCTGGGCACCTGCCCCTTCCTGGCGGTCACCACCCAGGCGTCCAACGCCATCGGCATGGGCGCGGC
>ERZ808051.233-NODE-233-length-71889-cov-11.067941_pt1 | contig 71889 bp, 78 predicted proteins | sample MGYA00380199_ERZ808051 | MGnify/ENA primary metagenome ERZ808051 (study PRJEB31490, sample SAMN06133391) | mouse gut metagenome | isolation source: J11 | host: mice | place: China: Chengdu | collected 2015-05 ... | reverse complement strand
TTTATTTGCTCTCATTTTATACATTCCAGAAATTTAGCGACCTTATCTATCTACGTAATTCGTTCCGTTTGTGTGTTGATATATAAATTGATATAATTGAAAACGGATTGAATCTGTTTCATTTCATGCACTCCTTTTTATACTTTTTCCTTACTCATACACCGAGCACCCGTCAGTCTCCGCTGAGATATATCCCACGGGCGTTCATGTGCATCTGAGAAACTGCCGCGAATCCCGCAGCAGTTCCCCGGAGCATGTCTGGAGAATGCACTCAAAATTTCCACGCAAAAAAGAGGCCGGAAACCGAGGGCATCGTCCGCTTGTGGCAACACAAAAACGCCGGTATCATAAATACCATTTCCGCTGCGTTTCCTGTTTCCAAAACGAACTATACCCTCATGTTTGTACCTCTCTCTTTCTTTTACCTGTCTCCATCATAACATGCCGGATCGATTACGTCAATCCGGCATCAGAGCCGTTTCCATAGCCGCTCTAAAACAAATCGATCTTCCCTTCTGTCAGTATCTTCTTATGGATAAAATAAAAATAGACCGTTCCTGCTGCCATATACGCGCATCCGACTGCGATCATAGCCACTATATCCCGAAAGACCGTATCGTACCTGCCATACACCAACATGTTCCTGCATATATTGACACCATAATACAACGGGGAAAAATTGCACAGTCCTCTGATGTACTGCGGGAAAAGTTCTTTGGAAAAATATATTTCGCTAAACAATAACAGCAGACTTTCCACAAGAGAACTGATGCCCATGACACTCCGTTTTCGCAACCCTATGATCCCAACAAAATAGCCGATCCCACTGAGTGCTATGCAGATCAGAAAATACAACAGTGAATTTTGCAGCCACACCTGAAAAGTCAACCGCTCTGGTATGAATATGAGAAACAGCGAAAAGAATACTGCCATAAATCGAAAATACCCTACTGCGCACCAATATAAGATTCTCCCCAGAAATAAATAAATCGGGTGAAATACTGACCCGATGGTCGCATACAGTGTCCCAAATCTGCGCTCAGAGGAGATCAGCATGGAAATCCCCCCAACGCTGGCACCCACTGCCGTAAAGCAGATCGATCCGCTCACATAAAAAATGATATCCCTGTCACTGATGTAATCCGCCACGGCAACATAAAAGATTCCGCTCAAAACCGGCAGTATCAGATTTTCCAGGATCATATTCATTGTCGGCAGCCACTTGATATGAATTTTGTAAGTAAAGATAACATTATAGTAGATAATCTTCAATTTTTGTATCAATTTCTTTTCTCCTAATATACGTCCATCGTTCCCTTCACGATCACTTGTCTCCTGGTATAGGCAATGACAGCTCCCGTGATCACCTGCAGCAGTATCATGGACAGCAGACATTTCGCTATGCTTCCCATCTGCCCGCCCTTTTCTCCAAGCACCGCAGCCCGGAATATATCAAAAGCATGTGTCGACGGCAGCAATCCGGAAATCCAGCCGATCCAGCCAGGCAGCTTTTCCACCGGGACAAGCAGGCCGCTCAGGATAAAAAAGGGATACTCGATAATATTCATGATCCCTCTTGCCGATCTCGTAAAAAGCAAAAGGGAGGCGATCAGAACACCGATCGTAGCGATGGACAAAATGGATAAAACATACGCCGCCGCAAACCATACGATCATATTCCATCCCAACACATAAGGACAGATACAGTATGTCACAATACCTGCAACCAGGATCACCGGCACGTTGAACAGCACTGTGCTCAACGCCTCCGAAAACAGGATAAACTGTGTGTGGAACGGCGACATCAACATATACCCCAGCGTCCCGCGCACTTTCTCATCTATGACAATGTATGCACATTCAAAAATATTGACCGACCAAAGGATCATGACAGACACTCCCGCGAGGATCAGTCTCACATCCTGGTTTTTGTTCATCAGGCAAAAAAGGATCGTTGTCATACAGGGGGACAGCCAATATTCATATAGATTATTCTGGGATATCTGCTTATTTCTCCACGCCTTTTTCACGCACAAGATAAACATTTGTACGACCCCCTGCATTATTGCTCCTTCCCCGACTGCTGCTCCAACGAGGCAACATAATCGATGTACGTTCTCTCCAGATCCGCCTTCTCAAAACTGATATCGATCACCGCCTCTGAGAGCGGCCGCACATAGCGTTCAACCAACTCCTCCGAAGTCCTTCCCTTACTGGTAAACAGGAACTCTTCCCCGGTTTCTTCAAGCTGCACCTGATCCCCATACTGTGCACAGAGTTTTTGTCCTGCCATCCATGTCTGTTCCGTCTTGTGCAGACGCATGCGGCACACGATCTCTTTCTGCATCAAATTCTCAAAATACGCGATGCTGCCGTCAAATCTCTTCTCCCCATGAAAAAAGACCAACATCCGATCGCTCAGATCCTCCACCTCATTCATCATATGGCTGGTGATCAGGATCGAGCGCCTCTGCTCCTTAGCCATGCTCTTGATGACCTCCCGGGTCTTTTGCGCAGAGACCGGATCCATACCGGCAGTCGGCTCGTCCAGAAATATGACGCTGGCATCTGTCAGCAGTGCATTGATGATATGCAGCTTCTGTTTCATTCCCCTCGAATAATTTTCAACCCGCTTATCGATAAACGCTTCCAGCTCGAATATCCGAAAATACCTGTCGATCTTTTCCTTTAGTTCCCTCCCAAACACGCCCTTGATCGCCGCCAGATATACCGCATTTTCGCGCCCTGTGAGACGATTGTACAGTCCCCGCTCTCCGCCCAGCAGATAACTGACCCGGGAACGGTATTTTCTGACGTTCTGATAAATATCCTGCCCATTGTAAAGGATCTGCCCCTCCGTGGGATAGAGCAGGGAAGCCAGACACTTCACCAGTGTCGTTTTTCCCGCCCCGTTATGCCCCAGGAGTGAGACGACCTCATTGTCCTGCAGGGTAAAGTCAATATCCCGCAACGCACAGAACGGCTTTTTTCCCTTCCCCTCATAACATTTCGTCAAATGACGCACTTCCAGCATATCCTGCCCCCCCCCTTTCCTGTATTCCTACTGGCAGGCAAGCAATCCTTTGTCCTTGATCGATCGTGTGAATTCCTCTATATACTCTTTATCGATCTCGGATGCACTGACCTGTCCATCCCCCAGTACCTCACAGATCTCTTCCACACTCATAAAGACATCATGGATGCCTTCCAGTATTTTACTACTTTGTCTTCTTCGCCCGCTCCAGCATCCTTTTCACATAGATGCCCGTGTAGGAATCCGGGCACTTGGCAATGCGCTCCGGCGTGCCCTCGGCGATCACCGTGCCGCCGCCGTCTCCGCCCTCCGGTCCGATGTCGATGATGTAGTCTGCCGTCTTGATCACGTCAAGGTTGTGCTCGATGACGATCACCGTGTTGCCGCCCTCCGCAAGGCGCTGCAGGATCTCGACCAGCTTGTGCACGTCCGCAAAGTGGAGCCCTGTCGTCGGCTCGTCCAGGATATAGATCGTCTTGCCGGTACTTCGGCGGCTCAACTCCGTCGCGAGCTTGATGCGCTGCGCCTCGCCGCCGGAGAGCGTCGTCGAGGGCTGCCCCAGCCGGATATAGGAGAGTCCCACATCATACAAAGTCTCGATCTTTCGCTTAATAGAAGGAACGGGCTCAAAGAACGTCATCGCCTCCTCGACGGTCATGTCCAGCACATCATAGATGCTCTTTCCCTTGTATTTCACATCGAGCGTCTCTCTGTTGTAGCGCTTTCCCTGGCAGACCTCGCACGGCACATACACATCCGGCAGAAAGTGCATCTCGATCTTGATGATGCCGTCTCCGCCGCACGCCTCGCACCGTCCGCCTTTGACATTGAAACTAAAGCGCCCCTTGCTGTAACCCTTTGCTTTCGCGTCGACAGTCGAGGCGAACAGATCTCTGATCTGGTCAAACACCCCCGTGTAAGTCGCCGGATTGGATCTGGGTGTCCTGCCGATCGGTGACTGGTCGATGGCGATCACCTTGTCGAGCTGTTCCACCCCTTCTATTTTCTTGAACTTACCCGGAAGGGTGCGCGCCCTGTTCAGCTGTTTTGCCAGATATTTGTACAGGATCTCGTTGACCAGCGAGGATTTGCCGGAGCCGGACACCCCTGTCACGCAGGTAAACACACCGAGCGGAAACTTCACATCGATGTTTTTGAGGTTGTTCTCCGCCGCCCCCTTTACCGTGAGCCACCCTGTCGGCTTTCTCCTTGCCGCAGGCACGGGAATCTGTATCTTTCCGCTCAGATACTGCCCTGTGATGGACTCTGGCACCTCCATGATCTCCTGCGCCGTTCCCTGTGCGATCACCTCCCCGCCGTGCTCCCCGGCGCCGGGCCCGATATCGATCACATGATCTGCCGCCAGCATGGTATCCTCGTCATGCTCCACGACGAGAAGCGTATTGCCGAGTCCCTGCAGATCGCGCAATGCCGCCAGCAGCTTGTCATTGTCCCGCTGGTGCAGACCGATGCTCGGCTCATCCAATATATAGCACACCCCGACAAGCCCGGAACCGATCTGCGTCGCCAGCCTGATGCGCTGTGCCTCCCCGCCCGACAAAGAAGCCGTTCCCCTGGACAGACACAGGTATTCCAGCCCGACGCTTGCGAGAAATCCCACCCTCGCGCGGATCTCCTTCAAGATACGCTTTCCGATCAGCTGCTGCTGTTTGGTCAGCTCCATCGTGTCCAGAAAACTGTAAAGGCTGCCGATCGACATGGAGGTGATCTCATAGATATTCTTATCGCAGACTGTCACCGCCAGGGACGTCTTTTTCAGGCGCCTTCCGCCGCACTCCTTGCAGGGTGTGATGCGCATGAACGTCTCGTACTCCTGCTTGATGCCCTCGGAGGCAGTTTCCCGGTATCTGCGCTCCACATTTTTGATCAGTCCCTCAAATGCCACAGGGTAAGTCCCCTCGCCGCGCTGTCCCTTGTAGTGGACTGTCACTTCCTTCCCTTTTGTCCCGTTGACCAGCACATCCTTTGCCTTGTCCGACAGTTCCTCAAACGGCGTGTCGAGTGAAATACCATACTCCTTGCTCAGCGCCTGCAGGATCGCATTCGTAAAGCTTCCCTTGTCCGCACACGACTGCCAGCCCATGACCGCGATCGCCCCCTGGTTGATGCTGAGGCTCTTGTCCGGTATGATCAGGTCGATGTCAAACTCCATCTTGTAACCAAGTCCGAAGCACTCCGGGCAGGCGCCGAACGGATTGTTGAACGAAAAGCTTCTCGGCTCCACCTCGTCAATGCTGATATTGCAGTCGGGGCAGGCAAAGCTGTCTGAGAAATTCATCATCTCGCCGTCGATCACGTCGACCATCAGCAGACCGTCGGAGAGCGCCATGACATTCTCGATGGAGTCTGTCAGTCTCCTCTCGACGCCCTCCTTCACCGCGATCCTGTCCACGATGATCTCGATATTGTGCTTGATATTTTTCTCGAGCTTGATCTCCTCGGACAGATCGTACAGATTGCCGTCGATGCGGACGCGCACATAACCGCTTTTCTTTGCGCGGTCAAGCACCTTGGCGTGCTCCCCCTTCCTGCCGCGCACGACCGGCGCCAGAAGCTGGAGTTTCGTGCCCTGCGGCAGCTCCATGATCTGGTCTACCATCTGGTCGATCGTCTGCCGCCTGATCTCCCTGCCGCAGTTTGGGCAGTGCGGTATGCCGATGCGCGCATACAGGAGCCTGAAATAATCGTAGATCTCCGTGACTGTGCCGACTGTCGAGCGCGGATTGCGGTTGGTGGACTTCTGGTCGATCGAGATCGCCGGCGACAAGCCGTCTATGCGCTCCACATTCGGCTTTTCCATCTGTCCCAGAAACTGCCTGGCGTAGGAGGACAGCGACTCCATATACCGCCTCTGCCCTTCCGCGTAGATCGTGTCAAATGCCAGTGAGGACTTTCCGGAACCGGACAGTCCTGTCAGCACCACAAACTTGTTTCTGGGAATATCCAGATCGATGTTTTTCAGGTTGTGTTCATTTGCACCGCGAATCTTGATGACCTCTCCCCTGGGAAGCATTTTCAGTTGTTCTCTGTCCATCTTCGTACCATACCTTTCCACAATTCAATATCACTGTTTTGTACATCCGTTTCGGATATTTAATCCGTTATTTCCTTGATCTCTCATCACGACGGCACACGGGTGTCCCTCCTGCGGCATTGCTCAAATAACAGTGTGTACAACATCTGCCATTTGAGCAATGTTGTGCCCGCAGCTTTACAGTCCGCCTGTCATCTCCTGCAGCTGCTTCTTGAGCTCCATCATCTTGTCTCGCAGCTCCATCGCCGCCTCAAAGTTGAGGTCTGCTGCTGCCTTGCGCATATTTTTCTCGACCGTTTCAATGAGCTTTTTCAGTTCCTTCTCATTCATGGACTCCGGATCCTTTGCAAACTTCTGCTCTTCCTTCGCCACTGCCTTCGATATGCTGATCAGGTCACGCACCGCCTTCCTGATCGTCTGCGGGGTGATGCCGTGTTCCTCGTTATATTTCTGCTGGATCGCGCGCCTCCTGGCTGTCTCGTCCAGCGTCACCTGCATGGAATCCGTGATCACATCGGCGTACATGACCACATGCCCTTCGGCGTTTCTCGCCGCCCGCCCGACAGTCTGTATCAGGGAAGTCGCAGAGCGCAGAAATCCCTCCTTGTCCGCATCGAGGATCGCCACCAGCGATATCTCGGGAATGTCGAGTCCCTCGCGCAGCAGGTTGATCCCGACGAGCACGTCAAACACGTCAAGACGCATATCGCGGATGATCTGGGCGCGCTCGAGCGTGTCGATATCCGAGTGCAGATACTTCACGCGGACACCCACCTCGGACATGTATTTCGTCAGATCCTCCGCCATGCGCTTTGTCAGCGTCGTCACCAGCACCTTGTTGTGCTTTGCCGTCTCCGCGTTGATCCGCGCGATCAGGTCGTCGATCTGCCCCTCGACAGGGTGGATCTCGATCTCCGGGTCGAGCAGTCCTGTCGGCCGTATGATCTGTTCTGTGCGCAGCAGCTCGTGCTGTCTCTCGTATTCATTCGGCGTCGCGGACACGAAGAGCATCTGGTCGATCTTCTCCTCAAACTCCTCGAAGCGAAGCGGTCTGTTATCCAGCGCTGACGGAAGCCGGAAGCCGTACTCCACGAGCGTGTTCTTCCGCGAGCGGTCGCCGGCATACATCCCGCGGATCTGCGGGATCGTCATGTGCGACTCATCAATGATGATCAGAAAATCATCCGTGAAGAAGTCCATCAGGCAGTACGGCGGTTCCCCCTCTTTTGTCCCGTTCAGATGTCTCGAATAGTTCTCGATCCCGGAGCAGAATCCTGTCTCGCGCAGCATCTCGATGTCGAAATTTGTCCGCTCCGACACGCGCTGCGCTTCCAGGAGCTTGTCCTCACTCTTGAAGTAGCGCACGCGCTCCTTCATCTCCGCCTCGATGGCATCGCACGCCTTGGCGATCCGCTCCGGCGCGACGACGTAGTGTGATGCCGGAAAGATCGTGGTGTGCTCCAGCGTGGCGTTGACCTTGTTGGTGACGGGATCGACCTCCGCGATGCGGTCGATCTCATCGCCAAAGAACTCTACCCGGATCCAGTAGTCGCCACCCTGCGCAGGGTGGATGTCGACCACATCGCCATGCACCCGGAAACGGCCTCTGTCAAGCTCCATATCGTTTCGGTCATACTGCATCTCGATCAGGGCGCGGATAACCTCATCCCGGTCCCTGGTCATGCCCGGTCGCAGGGAAAGCATCATCCCCTGGTACTCATCGGGACTTCCCAGACCGTAGATGCAGGAAACGCTCGCCACGACCACGACATCCCTGCGCTCTGTCAGCGATGCTGTCGCGGACAGTCTCAGCTTGTCGATCTCGTCGTTTACGGCGGAGTCTTTTGCGATGTAGGTGTCCGATGACGGGATATATGCCTCCGGCTGATAGTAATCGTAGTAGGACACAAAGTATTCTACCGCGTTTTCCGGGAAAAATTCCTTGAACTCGCCGTAGAGCTGCCCCGCGAGGGTCTTGTTGTGCGCTATCACCAAAGTGGGCTTCTGCAGCGCCTGTATGATATTTGCCATCGTGAAGGTCTTGCCGGAACCCGTCACGCCCAGTAAAGTCTGGAACTGGTTGCCTTCCTTAAAGCCCTTCACAAGCTCCGCGATCGCCTCCGGCTGGTCGCCCGTGGGCTGGTATTCACTGTGCAGTTTGAACAACATAGGACTAAAATCACCTCCGAAATCCATAGCAAAAAAGTACGCCTATTGGCCAGAAATTCGTCAAGCCACATTTTCCGTTTTCCGAAAAAATGTTGTTTCGACGAATTTTGTTCACCAATTTCATTTTTGCGGAATCAATAATAGTAGTAAAACTAACATGAACTCAATAACTCAAAAAGTACTTATGATTATAGCACACAGCCTTAGATTTGTACAGAGAAAAGAAGATATTTTCGGAACTTTTGTTTGCCATTTGTCTTTAAGTTCTGCATTAGATTATTTACATATTAAAACACTCCTTCTGCACAAAAAAGGAAGTATCTCTTATTTCAACAGAAATACTTCCTAAATTTGTAACTACTACTATCTTAATGGTTCTTCTTCTGTCATCCCATTTTTTGATAGATATTGCTCTAATTCTATGCCCGCATCCAATACATTGTCCTTCAAATCTTGTTTTCCCTTTTTCTTTGGCATAACATCAGCCATGTACGATACCAGTTCTGGAATCTCTTCGGGAATAATGTTACGTTTATCCCCGTATACATCCACTGTGATCAATTCCTTCGCATGTCCCATCAGCTTTGATACTGCTTTAGGGTTAAAATCACTTTTTAACAACAATGTACAGTATGTACTTCTCAAATCATGCCATCTTATATCTGGCAATCCTGCACTCTTTAATAGGTTTTTATAATGCTTCCAATGGAAGTCTTTACTACGGGGTCTCCCAGAACTGGAACAGCAAATATAGTCTGAATCCCAAAATCGCGCCCTTCTGCGGCTTCTGTTCTTTTCATAAATCTTCCGTTCTTCCAGAATTGCCTCAAACACATAATCTGGAATTGGAAGAACGCGCTTACTTGACGAAGATTTCAAGGGCAGCTCTTTCTTTGTCATCGGCTTATCATCAATGACATCAGGATTCCTGTTTAATTCTTTCCCCAATTGACGCTCCACTGATAATGTACGATTGATATAATCAACGTCTGAATATTTTAGCCCATTGATTTCCTGCCGTCGCAGCCCCATAAGTACATTGAATAGCACCTGCATATGAATCGGTGTCTCTTTACTGGCGTCCAACAGAACCTGCATCTGCTCTATTGTCAAAGTCTTCTGAGTGTCAATATTTCTAGTATGATAGGGTTTTGACTCTACCGTCTTTGGCAGGTTAACCCCGTCTGCAGGATTTGATGGAATCAGCTTATGCTCCACTGCATAACGTAGCGAAACATTCAACACTGTTTTTACCTGTCGCACAATATGAACAGAATATTGGGAACGATCCTGATACAATCTCTGGATATCTCCCCTGCTTAATTCTGTCAATTTCTTTGTCCCAAGATATGGGGTGATATGCAGCTTTACAGTCTGTGAATAGGAAGAATAGGTATTCGCACTTCCCACCCTCTGACGGATATCATATTCCAGCCAGTATTCCAGAAACTCTTTCAATTTCACATTGCTGTTTACGACATATGTACCATTGCTTAATTCTCCAATTGTATGTTTTCTGGCATCCTCGGCCTCCCTTTTAGTCTGAAAGCCTGATTTCTGCTGCGTCTGTTGCGTGCCGTCCTGAAATTTCAGGACGACACGATATGCATAATTGTCTCGGTCAAGCAGCTTAAATACAGACTTTACATCCCAGTCCACATAATTCTGCCGCTTTAAATTCAACACTTTATCACTCTCCTTTCGGTATAAAATTTTTATTCAGAAAACTCCGTATCTTTTCTGTCTCATCCATCACCTCACAATAATACTCAAACGTTGTATTGATACTTGAATGTCCAAGCAATGCTGATACCTTGATTAGCGGAACTCCCTGTTCTGTCAAAATACTCGCATACATATGTCTCAGGCTATGAACGGTCAAATGTGGTAAACCAGACCTCCGGCACAACTTTGTCAATACCATATTAAAGGAAGCTGTAGAATGTGGCAGACCATTTTCGCTACATGATATGTAGTCTCTATCCATATAGGTACCTCCCTGTTGTTCTTTTCTGAGATCGTTCTGCCTCTTTCTCACGGCTACTTCCTCTATAATAGCATCGGGAACTCTCAATGTCCGATAGCTATTCGGGGTTTTCGGCGGCTTTTCTATTACCTGATATTCAGATATCTTTCCCTGCCCTTTAGGAACAATAGGATTGGCTGTTATCTGACGTGAAATCGTAACTATTTTTTGTGATAGATCAAAATCGCCGTATTTTAACCCAGCAATTTCCCCCTTACGAAGTCCCATAAATAAGCCAAGCAGTATCTCCAAATACCAGTTATTTTCCGATGCCTTTTCCAAGAAAATGCGTAATTCCTCTTTATTGAGGACAACAACCGTTGGTTTCCTCCTCTTATATGGTCTTGTAGATGGTACAGGGTTATGAGAAATATACCCCTGTACCACAGCATCTTTTAGCGCGATATTCAGCAGTTCCCTGCTTTTGTTCCCCGCCGAATCGCACACTTTTGCCACCTTTGCCAGCAATGCATCCAGATACTCCGCACTCAAATATCGCAACTTAACGCCTTGGTTCATGTTTGGCATAATTAGATCATACACCACATAAGATGCCAACATTCTCGTTGTATTCTCAATGCGTGGCGTATAGATTTCCTCCAGCCAGTAGCTTAGATAATCCTTCAATTCAAAATCTACAGAAGCAGCATGATAATTTCGGTATGCTTTGGTAAACTCCGCCTCACATTGCCGATAACTTTTTTCTGCTTCTTTGGCTGTTGCGAACCCGCCCTTTTTCGAGTATTTTGTGGTACCATCTTTCCGGAGTATCTTGAGCCTATGATACCAACTGCCTGCCTCATAAAAAGCTACGCTTTTTTCTTTGGAAGACACTCAATCATCCCCTTTCATTTTTTGGCATTAATCCACTCGTCGAACGATTTCTGCGGAACTCTGAAAAGCTTTCCGACTTTGATCACACGAAACGGCGACTGATTTCTGTAAACCTCATCTAGAAATTGATATGTTTTGCTTCGACCAAGTGATAGCGCCTTCTGAATGTCAGATGCCAAATAAACTTTTGATTCATTCATTTCTATTTCCTCCTTTTAAAAATAATATATAATCGCTGAATTAGTATATACGCTCGATGTAGTGCCTAAATCTTATGCTCTAACCAAATCATTCTATTGAGACCACTTGCATAAAGACTCATGATTATACATCTTATCTACTCACAACTACTCCAGAAAAGTATACTGGCGGTCGAAAAGACTGACCGCTCAGTATAAAGTTATACACAGCCGCATAAGGAAATATGCCGCTTCGCGGCTGCGGCTGGCGCAATACTCTTGAGAAAGTGATATTCCCTTAGTCTCTTTTACAAATAGCATTTGATATGGATTCGTCGGAAATTCCATTACTATTCAGAAACTCCCTTACTTTTTCAGGAACTTCGCTAAGCGACTGTGGAAGAACTTTTCGCGGCTGCTTGGCATGTTTATCGGATATAAGCCCCATCACATACATCCTGGTCATAATCTCACCTACCCTATTTCCCATAGAAAATTTTTCCTTCACCTTATTTGCAGAAATGAAACTTCGCGTTAATGTCCACGCGATAATCTCTGCCAGTTCCTTATTGTCATTATCCTCCTTTGGTGTGTATTTCAAAATTCCGCTTTCTTGATCTGATAACTCGGCTGTTTCTCTATCTGGTATCAAATATTTGTTGTCTAAATCGTAATCAACCCCTTTCACACAATTTATCAATTTCTTGATCTCGTCCGCTGGCATATATGCTCCGTGTAATAACATAAGGGCAGAATGCTCGCTGGATTTATACAATGCAAATCCCTTTCCTGTCAGTTTCTCCGCTCCACTTTCACCAATAATAGTATTGGAGTTTTGGTATTTGGCACATCGAAATGCAACGCGTGATGTTATGTTACCGATATCAACCTTCACATTTTCCTTAGTAGGATCTTGCGCTGCTAGTACCATATGAATCTTGGCATGACGGCCACGACGCAGAAGATCCGAAATTGCATGTACTAACCCTTCTGACAACTTCTTGTTACCTACATGATCTACGAAAGAAGTAAATTCGTCGATGACGCAGATTATCGCTGGTTGTGTTCGTAACTCAGACAATTCAAGTTTTATACGACGCTCCATCTCTTCCACAAGCTTTCCAATAACATAGATACCTGTTTGCACATCATTCACAACTGGATATGATAAATGTGAAATACCATTAAATATTCCCATCTCATTTGCACCTGTATCAAAAATAATCAGATTGGCTCTCCTCACAGGTTGTTTTGTAATCAGACTCAAAATCAAGCAAATAAGTCCCATACTCTTTCCCGAATTAGTAGTTCCTGCATACATAATATGTGGCATATCAGCCAAATCAGAGAAAATCATCCTTCCCACTATGTTATATCCCAATGCAAGAGGTAGTACATATCGGCTTTTATCAAACATCTCACTGGTCAGCATATGGAACAAACTATCCTCTTTAATCAGTTTTTCAGAAACTGCCAAATATATATTTTCTCCATCTTTAAATGGATAAAATAAAGGAATTCTCATTGCTGCTTTGATATCAGGAGCACATGAAAGGATCATATTCACTTTCGTACCTGGTTTAATTTTAAATCGAAAGATAAAACGTTCATCATCCTCACTGTCTGAGACCAGTTTCAGTTTTATGTCCACCTTATGATATGCATAGTGCTTTTCAATCATATGAATTAGCCTTCTACTCTTCATTTTTGTCCCCCTAGTTCGTCCATTCATTCATCTAATCTCCACAAATATTTTTAGAAAACATGTGAATGCCCAAAAATATGTCCCTATTGTAAAACGAACGAATGAACAAACGAAAACTATTGTGAGGACGCGGCTATACGCCGCCTCCCCAATATCCGGCTTTCTCAGCCCATAGACCAACCGTGTTGCAAACTTCCATTCCTGTACTTTCTCCCGAACAAGAAATTACACACTGCTGCTGTAACCCTGGTCAAAATAACCGGAACAGCTTTGATTACAGCGTCACCCAGCTTGATCCAAAACGATTTCTTGGACTGTTTATCTTTTTCCTGTTCGCCGTCAGCATGCTCTTTACAAGTCTTCTCCTCTCCATAATCTTTACGCGCTTTTTCTTGTTTGTTTTCAGCCTTAAGCTTGCAGATCTTAGCCAACTGCTTCAAATACTTATTCTGCTTTTTGAGCAGATTTTCTATCCTTTTACTGCGTTTCCTCTTTTTCTTCTTGCGGATTTTCGAACCGGTGCCTACCTTCTGCTCGATATTGTGTTCTGTCTCATACAAATTTAAAATATCTTGGTTCATTCGTGTCCTCCTCAAATTTCCTAAAAAGTTGTTTCAATCTGATAGCAACCTTTTATTTGCCTGTCGTTTTTCATTGTCTCTTTTTGGGTCTTTAACCTTACCCTGAATCAAACATTTTATCCCCCCCTTCCTTCTTGACAATCCCGTGTGTACAAAATATAATTTTTAAAGGAACGGTGCTTTATGCCCCCTCCTCTAAAATAATACGCCCTTGGCAGAAGGAGAGTCGTGAAAAAAATGGATTTTAACACTGAATTTTGCAATTTTATTAAACGAGCACAGAATTTTCATTTAAATCATAAACAGTTTGAAAAGCAACTTAATGCATCTAAACCTTTTTATATGAACATTTTGAAATTGAAAAATGAAATAATAGATAATCTTGGACAAACAGACCAACCAGACAGAAAGAAACTCCTCGAAACAGTATTTTCCGAAATATACGATTTTACCTCCCAACGGTTCGTTTTTTTACTTATTTCTTAAAAGGCTCTTCTTTTCATGATCATATTTATGAAGCATGCATTTTTACTTCATTATGTATGTTTATACATATAACAAACCGAATAAACGGAAGTTCATTAGGCCAATTCATATATGATAATTCTTTATATGATTTTAATGACCAACAATCTCCAAATTACTGCCCACCTAATTATTATTCAGATATTTTACTTAAAAAAGAAAATAATTTAAGAAAAGAAAGGAATGATATCCTTTCGTCCCGTTCTGTATATGACAGGCGTCCTCAGTGGAATGCAATGGCAGATGATTCAATGCATGAATGGATCTTATATTTCATTTTAACGGATAAAGAAAAAGCTAGGGACGACACCCCTTCTAAAAGAAAGGAATGGGCATCAGCTCATGGTCTAACAGCCGAAGATTATGAAATATTGCGAGATACATTTAAAAGAATAGGAAATTTATATAATGAAGTATATACTGCAGTAAACTCCCCAAAGGATGATGCTTACCTAGGCAGGCTTCAAAATGCTGATGATAAATTTATGTCTAAACTACAAAAACTAAAATACGAAAATTATATAGAGCTTCAAAAAATAATCCTATCTCACCTTTCCGAAAGTAAAGAATATTGGGGAATAAATTTATACAGATTTGAAAAAGAATTGAAACCTTATATTATCACAAATGAAGTGAAGCATATGCTTGAATGCAACGATGACGATGAAAAGCATGAAATTTTGACAAAATCTATAATCCTAAAGGACATACACTTCCCAAAACTATACAAAGATTTTGCTGCCCTACCCGTTTATTCAGACATAGAATTATGTGCAAACTATTTTCCTGTATTTCAAAACCTTATTGTTACTTCAAACTGCTTAATCATTGATGAACTTATAGAAAATGGTTATTTGGGGTCAGATTGGAAATTATTTTTTTATGACACCATAAATGGCATGGTCAAAAATGTATTCTATGACCCTGAAAAAATTGATTATACCATTACCCCGGAATCTCAAAGAGAGTTCATGGAGATTCTTGCAGCTCCTGTACACTCTTTACTCGATAAATTGATTGAAGCATTCTGACATAATAATACTAACTGGCATCCCCTTCATTTTATCGTTTCTCAAACTCTAATGGGATAATATTGTAGCCATATCTTAATATAAAACTGGTATGAGTATCTGAATCCACTCATACCAGTTTTCATTTCTACTGTTTCTTCTTCTCATAGTAGTTCTGCTATCTTCGTTTTAACTATTACAAAAATAGTGATAATAAATTATCCATTTTTTCAGAATCTTCTACTATGTATCATGTTTAATTTGGGGTCATATTAATATACCATATGAAAATTCAAAATTCTATGCCTCTAAGTTATGACTCATTTTTCGAAAACTATTGAACTTTTCTATGAAGAGCATATCGAATAGAAGTTTGCATAAATCAATCACTTATTATATACATTAGTCTTTATTAGGTATTGTCTTGAATATTTTACTTCCAGCCTTTGGAACCAGTAGTGATACAATTGTAGAATCTGAATATATTGGTGCCATAGTACCTGGCTTTTTATTCTTTTTATTTTTTTTGACACATAATTTTTTTAATTCGTTTTTATCTACTTCTTTATTCGGATATTTATCTATAGATTGTACAAGCATCTTAATATTAATAGGCATCAGTCTGGAAATTAGGTATGCTACTTCAAAAGATATCCTCTTTTGGTCAAGCAGTTTTTCAATAGATTCAATCAATCTGTCATCAAGTTTTATAATACTCCTGTACTTACTCAGCGTAGCTGTGGAAATACCCATGCAGCGAGCCATTTTATCTCTGGTGTTTTCTTTCTTCGTACTACCCACTAACTTCTGTCCAGAGTAGACAGAAGTTCCGTCTTTCCCACCCTTCAAATTTTTATCAATCAGATCTGTCCTTTTGCCCTGCCGGGAATTATCCCTGATCCGTTTTTCTATGTATTTTACTGCTTCAATCTTTTGGGCATAATTCCAGTCAGAGAAAGACTGCTGGTTTAAATTGCTGTCATAAAAAAATTCCATAGCCTCCTCATCTGACAGATCCTTTTTCACACATGCCTGAATAACATCACGCCCTAATTCCTTCATTGCTTTAACTCTGTTGTGTCCACATAGGATTTCATACTTTTCATCAGCAATTGGACGGACAATTATTGGATTCATCAATCCTATACTGGCAATACTATCCATTAACCGCTCCAGCCTTTCCCCCTGATATGTTTGTGAGTTACGAGCTCTAAAGGGTACCAGATCAATAAGCTTTATCTCAACAATCTCGTTATTTTCCTTATCCATTTCAATCCCTCTTTCGTTTTTCTTTTATTATACATCAGAAAAACTTTTACTGCTATACTATTTCGTTACTAAATGCTTATTTATAAAAACAAATTTTCATTTTTTATAAAGGAAAAATAGGAATGCCTTATCAGCACTCCCAATTCTCTTATAATCACCATATTTAAAACAGACTCCAACTTTTATCAGATCAAAAGATCGCACTGTAAACTTTATAAATCTTACTCAAGATCCTTCAACCAAATAAGAATATAAATTTGTCAAATGCTGTACATCATGTCTCTTGCTTACAGTAACAGGTGACAGATTTATCTTAGCAAATTCCTCCATCACCTTTTCGATATCCCTACAGTTCATTGCTTTTTGAGCCAGGTACAACGATTTTTTCTCAGGAATTAATGCCACTAACTGTAACATCTTCCTTCTTAATGTGCAGTCTTTTACTTCGCTCCGAATAAGCTCTACTGCTTCTCCCTTCTTATAATAATCCCCAAATGGGATGATGTTGGCAAATACGTCCAGGAATACTGACTGACTCTTTTGCGATAATTCTGCGATCTGTCCATATGCATCCGCTGCATCAGTATAAACCCTTACCGCTTTGGGTTTGGTCAACCGTACTTCTGCACGAATGATACCCTCTGACTCCCTGTGTATTGACTTCAACTTCTTTTGGTTGATATCCTCATTTCTTAACCGATCTCTTATCAATCCCTCTAAATCATAGATCCAAAACGTAATACTATTACTGATTCCGTCAAGACAAAAACTGTCAACATTCTCAAAACAATCATAGTCTGCTGGCGAGTATCCCTTTACCCTTCCAATTCTCCGTAGGACTTTCAAGTATGCTGACACATTCTCATGTCTATGGACATCAATATCTGCAGCAAGTGTCACTCCCGACAGGACAAGATCATCCAGTCTGTATTTAAAGTCCAAATACTCATTGATTCGTTTATCCAGTTTTCGGATAAGCCTGTCAGTATCAGACAGCTTACTGTCTGATACCAATCTGGGTTCAATGATCAGTTTGATCTTCTTTTTATATTGACTATTGCGATATATCACTGTTATTCCCCTGGACGCCATGGACTGGTCAATATATTCTTCATTGTCCCCCTCCAGATACCCCGCTTTTTTGTATATCCTGTTTAAAACTTTCTGGAATCGATCACGATCCAGCTCCATGAACAACTCTAGTACTTGGTTTATGTACATTTCTTATTCCTCCATTCTGCAGATATTTTTTACAGACTGGTCATCACAATTCCATATTTTATACGATCCAAAATAGTATGGTCATATATACTGTGAATCCCAGTGTCCATCCAATGGGCATGTTCAGTTTACTATATAAAAATGGGATCATCTATTAACAGGCTTTTAATGACCGGAAGGATGCCCGGCGCAACCAAACAGCTGCGCCGCTAAAAAATTCCTTATTTTCCTGCATAATCAAAGTTATGTATCATTTTTGCCTGGTTCAAAGGAAAATTAGAGAATACATGTGCTATACATTTGTTTCGGAGGAGCCGTGCTCGACCCACGGCTTGCTCCAGTTCACTCTCGACCATCCATAAATGGATCTTTCTTAGTTCCTCGTTCTGAAATGTCGTAAATTTGAATCGGTACCCGTTGTAGTTTATGGTCTGGAGTGTCATTTTTTCATCCTCATCAAATTCTATGCCCATCGAGAACGCTGCCAGCTTATATATAAATTCTGCATGGTATGGTGTACCCACTACAAGGATATCCTGTCCTTCCAGTTTATTACTGCCTTCCGTGTTCCCAAAATGCAGATCTCCGATCCCCTGGTTCATAAATGTGATCACATTTCCCCTGTCCATACCAAACCGGTCCATCAATGACTCCACCATCCCCTGATTGTTTGCCAGACAGGTCCTGCTCATGGACTTTACATAATATTGTTTCAGTTCTCCCATGTATTCCGCTTTTTTACACTCATAAAAGTCCACATTCCCTTTTCCAAAATACCATCCACAGATCTCTTCATCCGCCGTCGCTGAAACCATAATGTATTTTTCTCCTGGAAAGTCTGCGGGCTTTAAGAAAGCAATCGTGTCTTTTTTCAGATTATTTTCATTTTCTTTCCTTCTTAAGTAAAAATGATCTGCATTACAGAATGCTGGCAGATCAAACGGTATGGTTCGCTTATCTTCCTTATCCCCATCCCATTCAAAGCTTTCTGCTTCAATACAGGACTGTGTTCTGGCGTCCTTTAGTATTTTCTTTATTTTTTCTCTCAATTGCTGGTCTGTCGTTCTTTCCATCAGTTTTTCCAGTCTCGAGATACTTATTTCTCCCTGGTTAGCTATGATGCTCTTAAACAGGATATCCTCATCGATAATAATAGAGTCATACTCATCAAGTCTCCCCTTGTCCATACTTAGCAGATACCGGTGGGTGGTGATAACACTGCCGTTCCATGTTTTTAATTTTGCGCGTTTTCTCATATATTTCTCCAGACACCGGATCTCTTCCTTTTCCAGTTGCTTTTTGATGTATGGATGAACCAGGCGGTGCTGTCCCCTTTTATACAGCTTCTGGATATGTTCCCAGATCTCATGCGGCATCTCATCCTTAATTTCTTCAAGGGATGGTGTCTTCCTGACTTGTATGCCCTGGCCCTTGGCTTTTTCGAATATCTCCCTTTTAAGAAGGTTTGTCGGTACAGCAATGATGAACCTCATATCTGAATGCTCCTGCATGAGCTTTAGATAACTATGCGATTTTCCTGCCCCGGTCATCGCTTTAATGATATAAAACTTTTTGCCACTGGCATCCAGGGCATTACTGATGGCATCACAGACATCATCCTGCATTTCTTCCATGGAGCAGAACTCTTCGGGATATCCTGCGACCCTCTCCATACTCCCACGTTCTGGATGTACTGTTCCGAGGATACTTTTGCAATGTATGCATTCATCTTTGTAAGGACAATATTTATCACAGGATTCAGGAAAATAATCACTCATATAAGAAAGATCTGCTCTCCATTTTTCATTCTTGACACCATCTGTATACAGAGCCGGATACTCCGATATTGTTTCCAGAAAATGTTTTGTACCACCCTCTATCTGTATCAGATTCGTCGCAATACCAAACAATTCATCATGCGACAGCTTTCTACTGCCGTCATTGAAATCACGAAATAACCTGCATCTATTCATGTCCTGCAAAACTCCGGATCTGTATCTTTTATGGTTCCTGGATTTTTCGCCCGGAGTTTTGACAGAAGAATCCTTGGTGCATTCAGTATTTTTATTAAAATTTATGAAATAATATTTATTTGGGAAAATCTCGCCATCTGCTATTATATTATGATCATTCTGATTACATATAATAGCTATTGGCGAATTTTTCCCATTTATAAAATACTGGAAGGCACCACGATCTTCTGTCGGATCATCTGTTTCAGGCAGATGATCCGTTATTGTAATATCCAATAATCCTTTCTTAGTCAATGCAATCCCGGTCTCTTTAGAAAATTTTGTTATATGCTGCTTATAGTGATTATCTCCATACCTCTTTCTCATACAGTACGTATAATTTCTAAAGACTGACTCTATATTGATCTCTGGCAGCCTATCATCATAGTAGAGAACTTCCTTGCCACCAAAATACAGCCTGGATACATCCTTATAGCATGACGGATCAGCTTCCGGGAACATCTCACCGATCGCAAGCTGCACAGCCCCGGCAGCTCTCTGGTCTGTGATGGATACATCATTGAGGAACACAACTCTGAACCTGTCATGATCCGTGCTTGACATCGTATCATATGCAAACAGGATGGGAAGCTCATACTGAACGGCCCTCTCCCTTACTTCCTCGAATGCAAGCTTCTTTTTTGGATCTTTATTATCGAAATCCAATGCAAATAACTGCTGCTGTTCAAAATTATCTTTGTTGCGCTTTCCATTTATAAATGTAGCCGGACTGAAAGTACATCCCTCACTTCCGATTCTGGTTATTACGCTCTGCACCCCATCGCGGTCCAGTTCCTTTGCTGATCCCGCTATCCGGTTATTGATCCATCGTATTTCATCGCCAGAAGGTTTTGCATGGAAACTTTGTTGATCATAAGAAATTTTAATAGTATTCACAAAATCATCTCCTATTGTTTTTTTTAATGTCCTGTAGGAGATAATTACAAAATAAATTTGCAAAAAAACAAGGGGAAATACTGCTCTCCCCCTGTTTCTTCGCACTCATCTGATCACATTATATTTCCCATTGCGCATTTGTTGAAACTTTCCTAATAACTATTACAAATTCATGCTTGACTCATTGTTTGATTCAATGAACCGCACTCCTGATACAGTTGTATCAAACAACAAGAATGCAACATCACATGCATATTTCCACATTGATGAGTGTGATCCGGAACCAGACCAGAGATTCACTGAGACAAGAATCAACCCTGAAACTTCTGAAATAATGGAAGTAGACATCACTGACAGGGTATTATATATTAATGGAGCTACAGGTGTGATGTTTGTATACAACTCATCCCATAAGAATGATCCGTCATTTGGTTACGGAATGAGACCTCCTGGCTGGATAAGCATTGCCGGAACTACTGCACGTTAAAAATAAGAAGGGTGTATTAGAATGGAAAAAACGAAATTTAAAATAGGAAGCCATGTCATGATCAAAACGGGAGTCTATAAAGACCATATCGGAACGATCATTGATTTATATCAAAAGAGTGATAGTCATATGGATGTTGCTCTTGTTCGTATATCCAGATATAGTTTTGAGACCGAAGAATATTCTTTGGATGATTTAGACATAATATTCTTCTAAGTCGGAATATTAAAAAAGTAAAAGGTGGGATTGACTCCCACCTTTTACTTTAGTCCTGTTATTGATCATCCAGCATCATGTCTTCTAGTTTTTCAACGTTCCTCTCCATCGTCATCATCGGAACAATCATAATCTTTCCGTTCATCATAAGCACCGAACTTACTGATACTGATTGGCGATTTTTCCCATGTATAGTCGTAATCATATGCATAGTCATCCTTATCTACTTTAACAAACATTCCCATTATTCATTACCTCCATAATCTATTTCTTCCCTTTAGGTGGATCATAAATCCACGTGTCCGGCATTTCCTGTGTACTGGGTACATATGCTTTTTCTAAACGAGTATCACCCTCAAACATTTCATCATATTTGCCCGCAAAATACTGATTAATGTTGTCATCTATCAATCCATTTTCATAATTCCACTGAAAACATGCTATTTGCCAGTAAGTATATGGCTTATCCCTTTTACTTCTCTTCTGCAGAACTTTCCTGATATTCTTTACATCCCTATTGTTTATAACCCACTGCATTTTTCTGAGTGGATCCTTGTGGTATTCCATCCCGGAATCCTTGAAGTGGAGTCTAGCCACACGTTTAGCGGTATCAACACTGTAGCTATCGTATACTTTGAAATATGGAATAGTCAAATGTTCCCTTTCAGGATTAACACTAATAAGTATACCTTCATCTTGGTCACGGGCTATGGTTGCCATTTCATTAAAGTATTCATATTCGTAGACTGGTTCGTCCATCAGATCTTCTGCCTGAATATCAGTCTCCGCATATTCGATGATTCTGTTCATTCCGTCAAACTTGACTGAATAAACCGGGCAGTTTCCTGGTTTATTCGTAATATATACGATTTCTCCTACATTATCTTTTAGAGTTCCATTCATTACTCTGACTCTAGTTTTTATACGATATTTACTCATTTTAATTCCCCCTTTAGTATTCGTCATACATCGTATCGATCTTGTCCAGGAGATAATCGATGCCTTCATCAATTATCTCCTCCAATGTCCATGGGCATTCTTCTGGTATTTGTGATAATCCTTCTTTTAGATCTGGATAATCCTCACTAGCCCTTCGGTATAATCCAACTCCATGTTTATAACAATCCTCGATGTTTTCGGAAGTATGTTTAATAAGCCTATCTATACGTCTTTTACCTAAGTCCCATTTTACATATCCAATAAACGTTCCTCTATGGGTTTTAATCGAATTAGCCCATACACGATGATTCCTATCATTAGTGCAGTATTTAATTTTCAGAATATGTTCTATTATTATACCTATTTCGGTGATGCAGTCATCTTTTCTCTCGGAATAGCTTTCTTCGAAAAGTTCATCATCAAGTAATTGGTCAAATGACATATCCCATGGTACTTCACCATTTTCATACTTTATCACTGCATTTTTTAATGCCCTAAGTCAAGTATAAGCATTTTCAATCTTTTCCATCAATAATTCGTAATCACTACTCATTTTAATTGCCTCCAATCACAAAAATATACCAAGACATGTACATGTCTTGGTATATTCATTTTAATCTTGTTCGTCTGCCAGTCTGAGCCAGTTTTCAGGAAGCCAAGCATCTCCCTTCCTATCCTTGAGCCATTTAAACCAGGAATCCAGAATAGATTTCCAGTCCACAATGATATACCTATGCGTTTTTGTCTGCCTGCAGTTGTTTTACTTATTCAAGAATAAGTCCCGCATATTCAGCAATTTTTTCATGTGCCAGTATCCCATCTGCTATCATTCACTTTGCTGTATTTATTGAACTCTCTTTTAGCCCTTCTTTCAGAGACCCGTTCCTCATATCTTCTATAATTTTACACATTCCACTCACCATTTTCAGAGTCTTCCTGCATATTTGACCTTATCATTATCAGAGATTTTTAACGCATCCATAGCCTGATCCGCTGACAGTTTCATAGTTTCCATCAGGTTCTTAATACTCTGCAATACAACCCTTTCTGTAGTTTCATTTCTAGTTTCATTCCGCATATCTTCCATAATCTTACACATCATGCTCACTCCCTTCGGATCTTCTTTTAGATACCGCATGCTTTCTGCCATCAGTTCAAATTCCATGTCATCTGCACTCGTACAGTTGAAATCATGCATAAGCTTTCCCAGTTCGGAATCTCCGCGATATTCGCCATTGACATACAGAATATGTTCCCCGTCCGCAAAAGGCTTCCCTGTTGCCAGGTTCATCCGTTCTATTGGATAAACCGGCTCACCCATTCCATAAAAGTCTTTCTCCGTAATGAATATGGTATACGTGTCCGGCAACTCCTTAAACTCCTGACCGGAATGCAGGTTCTCCACATCCAGTACACTGGAATGGTATCTTGCCCTGTGTGGATCTGCTCCATCACCAGCCTTCTGTATTTCTAAATCGTATTTTTTCCCGTCTGAATCCGTCCCATACGCATCCAGACAGATGGAACGTGCGCCTGCCAGCCGTTTCATGTCCCGCTGTGTCTCACAGTCAGTGATCATCAGATCTTTTTTACCCGTAATGATACGCAGCACAAATTCAGCTAACGGGATATTGTCTTTAAGGAGACAGCGCATGAGGTCGTCGTCAATCGGTCTCAGCTGCGCAAGACGCTGCAGGTCTTCCTCATGCTGTTTTGCTGTTGACATGAATCCCACCTTCTTTCATTATGTATTTTTTGTAGACCTTTTTTCTTATTATCATACTATCACAGATCCTCCTTATTTTCAATCCGCTCCTGTGGACTGCAGTTCATATTCATGCTGCGAAGCTCCCGTTTATACTTATAAAAGCTCTTTCGTGAAATGCCTGCCTGTCTCATGGTTTCCTCATCTGTCAGGGAACCGCCAAATGATCTGTTGTGTCTGCGGATGATGTCTTTGGCCGCTTTTGCCTTCTGTGTCTCATAAGTTGTTCCTTTGCGCTGTCCGATCTGCTTTCCATTCAGCCGGGCTGTCTCGATTCCTTCTTTTGTTCTCTGGTGCAGGTCGGATACTTCTTTCTGTGCCTGTTCAAATGCAATGCGTATCTGCTCCCTTGCAAGCTCCATCAGATATTTATTGATTCCGTCCAGAATCAGGTCTACCTTGTCGCCTGTCATGGTGAGCTGGTTTGCTACCGCCTTTTTGTACGTCTCCGTATTGATATGCGGCTCCTTTAAAAAGACGAGCGATATGTCCTTATGGAATAATTCTTCATATAACCGGAACCCCTCTTCCGCATTTCTGCTCATACGGCTCACGGAATCAAAGATTATTGTATCTCCCGTCTGCACCTTATCCAGGATCTTTTCAAGTTCTTTCCTTCCCTGAAATTTTGTTCCGGTATATACTTCCTTTACAATGACTGCATCAGGAAACGACGCTTTTATGTTACGCTCCTGTCTTTCAATGTTCTGCCGTCCCGTTGAGATCCTACAGTATCCAAAAATCGTGCTCATGGCAGTACCCCCGTTATGTATTTTTCCCTCCCGCAATACTGTTCCTAATCCTTTGTATCATACATTATCACAGATTCCAGCCTCCCTATCTTCCCCATGATCAAGGATATCTTCTATCACATATCCTGTTTCTTCCAGGAGGATCTCCAGCGCGAGTGTGACCGCGTCATCATATCCCCTGCCGTATTCATCTGTGGCATCGCAGCCGCCAGCTTCGTGGATCCTCTTTGCCGCTTTCTTAACGGAATCTGCGGATATAAAATTGTCATCAGGCTGTCATGTTACCACCTCCATCAAAAATAAATGTAGTAAATCTGACGCTCGTTAGAAGTATCACCGTCAATACGGCTTATAAGGGGTCATTTCCCGACTGGATTTACCACTTTTTCCAACAGCGTCAGTTTTACTACCTGAAAACATCACTGACGTAAAAGCAGGCTGTAAACAATCCCACTTTTACACCAGTGATTTTATACACTCCATATCATAGCATTATTATTTTTCCTTCTTCCCTGTCATAATAATACAGGGAATACGATAGGATCTCCTCATCCGATACCTGCGTGTCATTGACTTCCCTGATCATATCCCTGATCCCCGCAGCCTCCCCGCAATCCTCTGCCAGCAGGAGCAGAAGTTCATGCACTGATGACGGAATGATGTACAGGCTGTTCCCGGCTTTTTCTGCAAAACCACGGATCAGTCCCGGATACAGCATACATGCCGCACCTTCCACCCTGTTTCTATTGCTGAGCACATACATCGGGACACTGTCCGCAGACCCTGCCCCGTATCCGTCATGCCCGGCCTGTCCCGGGTTTTCCGGTTCCCTGATCTCATACAGGACTTCCGCCATGCTCTTGATCTCATAAGGAAGCAGCCTCCCTGTATTTTCCTTTGCGGCAGCGTACAGGTCTTCTGCTGCCACACCCCACAGTTTCATATGCACGTTGTGTATCAGTATTGAAGCCACTCCCGTCTCCTCCAGTGAGATGATGCACTGGAATACGATGGACAGGTCCATAAATTCCATGTGGGGTATGTCCTCCAGGAGCTCCCTGTTCTTCTCCGTATTGATCAGTTTGTACACGACATTTTCCCTGACGCTGTCATATGACAGGAACTTTCGTATGTCGGCCTGCATTATGCCACCACTCCTTTCCCTGTTGTAAGTATCCATGACAAAGGCTGCAGTACTTTCTATCGTTTCCCCGCCTTTTTCATACAGCTCGTAATACCTGTCAATATATATAACTGGCGAAATATTTACCGCATTCTCTGTTATCTGCAGCCCGGTGTAATAAACGCCGTTGTTTTTACCCACCCTGTGTATACTGATATCATGGCCACTGTCCAGTTCATTCCCCACATGGAACCTTACCTGCTCTGCAAAACTTCCTATATCCATTTTTTACCTCCGTTACTATGCCGCACTCCTCGTCCTTGACAGTGCACGCATCACTTTGTTATACAGCTCCTCTGACATCTGCGCCGGATCATCGATATGGTACCGCTCCTGTACGGTCTCCATTGCAACTCCGGTGCGTTTCAGTTCTGTTTCGAGTCCGTCCAGCTGGTTCTTTGTAAGGAAAGTCTTTTCCACACCGGCCTTCTGGGAAGATACCTTTCCCTCCTGCTTTTTGACCGGATCCTTTTTATCAGCTTCCTTTTTACCCGCACCCCTGTTTTGGAGTTTCCAGTCGAAAACAATTTCTCCACTGTCATTTGTTATGGAAAGCCCCGTGATCTCACGGGATTCACTGTATGTGATGCCAGTGACATGAAAATTCTCACTACAGTAATACCTGTCATTCTTTTTCTGCAGCTGTACCTTTGATGCCGGTATCCAGATGAATGGCGCGGAATACAGTTCGCGTCCGATCCCCCAGTTGAAACACGCCCTCTTAAAGCTGTCCGATGCCTGTGACTTCTCTTTCTCTGCGTACCCTGTGGTGCCGACATCCTGCTTCGTGATCCACTCGCCTGTTTCCTGGTCGCGTATCTCAACCGTACAGTACAGATTCCCGTCAATGCACTGGTGGCTCCGTTTCCAGCCAAACATTCCAAACGTTTCATCGAGGATTTTCTGGTCAACCCTCGCATCCTTGTATAACAGCAGGCTCAGGCCTTTTTCGCTGATCACCGATACACGGCACTCAATCTCATCCGATTTCAGCAGCCTTACCGCCCCCATGCTTTCTCCCATAAATACCCCTTCCTTATCTCTCTGAAATATCTTTGGTCATCTTTCCAATCTCGCTGTCTATATGCATCTCCATCTCGCTGTAAGCGCTGTCATCCCGTTTCAGCCACAGGTCATACAGCTCCATCAGCAGATCCTTCCGCTGCAGGAGTGCCTCCAGCTCGTTGTCAGACATCCCCCCTGCCTTCTCCATCAGTATCTCATAGAAATTAACAACAGCATCGATCTCATAACATCTGTTGAAGATCTCAATATTGGGACAGCTTAAAAGAGATGCCCTGTAAGCCTGGTATTCACCATACAGCCTGTCTAAAAAATGTTCCTTCATAATAAAACCTCCATACTGCTGGTTCCTACAGAACGGAATACCAGCAGTGATATTTAACCAGGAAAATTTCTTCTCCCCTCTTCCGTTTTCATTGCGCATATATAAAACAGGGCAGCCCCTGTCTCTGGAAGACTGCCCTGTAAGGGAGTACTGTTATGCCGCCTTAATCTGGAACCTGCGCGATACGGACTGTACTGCATAGTCCCTGTATATATCCGGCAGCTCTTCTTTCATGCGCTTTGCGTCAAGCCTTGTTGACTGCACACTGCTCCACGATATCCTGTAGCTGTCGCTGGCCGCATACTCATTGTCCTGCATGTAGAGCTTCACTTCCTGCTCAATGCTGTTCTGCTCCTTCTGCAGCCTGTCGATCTGCTCCATGATTTCTGCCCTGCGCCGTAACCTGTCGTCGAATCCTTCCAGTCTTATGGTGCTGCCTTTTCTCACGGAATGGAAATACTGGTTCAGCACCTCACTGCAGATCTTTGAACCATCAGGGGAAGGCATCACTTTTGCTGCGACATGGTTCTCCCAGAAATCCTTTTCTACTGATACAAGCTGTGCAATGAGCGCATCATCCCATACCAGCTTACGGTAAGTAAAACTCTGTCCGAGAATGACAGCTGCTATATACCATGTACGTTTTCCAGTGACTGCCATATAGTGATAACACTGCATGATGTAATGCAGCGGGATCTCGCCATCCTTCCATTTGTCTGCATTATATGCACTCGCTGTCTTGCATTCCAGCCCTGCATCCTCACCGATCACAAGACGGTCCACGTCAGCTATCATGAAGGGATGTTCAACGCTTCTATACATAAAATTGGTACGCCTTACTTTCAGCCCCGTTCCTTCCATGAAACGCTGTGCAACGTAATCTTCAAGGTCATGCCCCTGACGGACTGCCTCATTATCAAGCTCCTCAACTCCGCTGCTGGTCTTGTCATGATACACCTTCATCGGACTGCCGAACGGATTCACGCCGCAGATGGAGCCTGCGTCGGATCCCCCGATCCCTGTTTTCCTGAGTGTTAGCCACTCTTCATTGTTCATACCTGCTGTTGGTATTTTTTCATACATATCGCATCATCCTTTCTTTTATAAACTTCTGGCATACATATCCATTTCACAAAATACTTTTCTTCCACACTGGTTTGTTCCCATACATTATAAAGGACAGGAACACATGGCTCCTGTCCTTTATGGCTGTTTTTAATTAAGCTGCGCGTACCATCTCATACGCCCTGTCGATCAATGGATTCCCTTCGATCGTTTTTGCAAACATATTCTCCCTGTAGTTTGCCGTCTCCCTGACGGGCTTTGCATGGGTAGCAAAATCCGAAACAGCGCAGATAAAACGGTAGCCGTTCTTTCCGACATGTTTCAGGTCCGGGGCATCAAAGTAGCGGATCTTTAAATCCTCGCGGATGCGGCTGATATTCTTCTTATGGATATCGCTGGGATGGTCGTCCATCGGGAGCAGCATGTCTATGTACTCCATGACTTTGCTGTCGGAAAGCCTGATCTTTGACAGTGCTGAAATCTCCGTCCCAAGTTTCCCCATATATTTCTCTGCAAGCAGCAGCGTGTTATGCGCCTCATCCATCTTTGCTGCGAGGTCTCCCACATGGACGGTTGACCAGATGCGTTTTGCTGTGGACAGTGCCATGTTGAGGGTATTCTGACAGACCACACGCACAGGTGTCATTGCAGCCTTGATCGCGCCGCTCCCGTCATGGGAACTGCTGAATACAAGATAAGGCTCGATCTGTTCCCCTTCAATAATGTATTTGTCCGGAAGCTTCGCAAGAAGCCATATCCTGCGCCCTTCCTGTAAGGAACCTGCGGTCTCATACTTCACGCCTTCCCCTAAGAGGGCATCCGTAAACGCGAATGCTTCTGCATTCTGGACAACCCTGTAGCGGTCACTGACCACGCCGAGCACCTTGTTATCCGTATCCCTGACATTTGCCCTGTAGCCGGGGATTGGTTCATACGCGTCTGTCATGATCGGTCTCTGGATGACATTCCAGTCAAGCCCTGATGCCTGCAGTGCTTCCTGTGACGATAATGCGGACTCGACGCGGACGCCAAGCCCGTGCCAGGGAGCTACCCTTGTGTAAAACATTGTTTCGACATTTGCTGCCATTTTTAACATCTCCTTTTCATTTTAATTTTTTCGTTTCCTGAATGGAAACAGCGTGAACGCAGACAGGGGACTCCCATAAAGGAAGCCCCCTGTTTTAAGTTGCCTTATTCAGTTTCACTGGTACTGCATGACAGATAGTCACTGTCACTGATGCCCTTGACCACTATAAATACTGCGGAGAGCACTAAGAGTATCACGTTGAATATGTTTTTCTTTGACAATCAATATCACCTCGTTTCTTTTTTATTCTAAGATAGAATATATATTTGAAACGGGATGATATGTGATAAACTACAAATACTCCTGTGCAGCTGTCCGGCCAGAAAGTTCATACTCCTATCGATACAGACAGGATTTTAAAACAGATATCCATATATATACCACATTATTTTGAAATGGCTACATCCCTATAAACCAGTGCAAACGCATGGTATGTATCTGTCTCAAAAGTAACCGTATCCGCAGCCGAATCCAGATCGTCCAATACAACCGACCTTCCTTTATCTGTAACACAAATCATTCGGTACTCCCTGCCAGCCGCCTGCAGTGCCTTGGGAATAGTTAAAGTAATGCGGGCTTTGCTGTCCATCTTATAAATATACCTGCCAGAAGGAAGAATGCTGTATGTTCTTCCTATCTTATAATCCCCAAGAACTGCCTCAAAGGAATCAAAGCACAGCTTTCCCTGCATGGCATTTTTTATTGTTATGCCATATGCATTCCCCTGGGCAGCTGTAAAATCAATTTTTTCCCTGCCACAAAATGAATGTCGTTTAATCTCATCAGGAGTGGTTGGTTCCCACCCTTTTACCACTGCTGGTTCTGATTCTGTATTTTCCCCTGTATCATTTTGGCCGACAGATGATGGTTCCCGGGTACTATCAGGCGCCTTAGCCGCACCACTTAACACAGCCTCGGCCCATTCACTATCCCTGCATGTCTCAAAATCCTTACTTGTCACCTGCACTCTTACGCGAAAACCGCTCTCCGGCGTCACTGACGGTTCGTTCTTTGTTTGTAAATATTCACTCAGGTTAAATGATATACCTTCCTTTGTTTCTGTCTTATTTTCTATAACAGGAGAGCCGAACCGGGCAAAACAATTCCCATTCGGATAATACACTTCAAAAGCATACTGCATAAAGTTTTCTTCGTCAGCCCTTTTACAGGAAAAAGTCCCATCCTCCTTCCAAGATACATCATATGGAACAGATAACTGCAAATCTGACAATGTAAACTGCCGCTCCTCACTAAATACCTGATTTACAGGTTTCCCGCTGACATCTAATGTAGTTACATCAAATTTGTACAGCCCGTTTTTTGTAATATAATGGAAAAAGAACAGCTCTATCCTCGTACCTTTATCAATATCACCATATGCATTTCGTGAATACTGCAGCAACCGCTGACCATCACACCAAAGAGTAACATTATAAGATGCCGTCCCTTTTTCATTCGGAATTTTAAAAGATGCCAGTCCCTTTTTGCCATCCTCCCATTTTAAGTCCGCCGCCTTTTCAGAGACTGCAGCTGTTTCCACATTTTCCTTCTGCTGTCCTTCATCGTCTGCCTCTGTAGATTCCTTGCCCGTGTCCCCGGCATCCTCTTCCTGCGGGTTCCTATTCCCCATGTCCGCCGGATTCTGTTTCTCATTTTTGTCACCATCTGTCTCTTTTGATTCTTGTTCTGGGACCGTATCTTCTTTAACCTCTGATGCCTGTCCCACAGATAACGACTCCACGGTTGTGTCCTCCTCCGCCATTACCCAGACTCCATCCCGGCAGACAAGCAGCACTACTGCACCCAATAACATTAATAGTCTTTTCAGTCGCTCTTTCATAAAAATCTCCTTTCAATTATAAAAATATTTATTTTCAACAGTCATTAGATGATTCGCCTGCCAAAATCCAATTCAAAATGGAATTTATTCCATGTATCAATTTTCTGTTTATTGCCTGAGTAGCCATCCAAATCTGCAAACTGCAGCGTATGAATGCCCCTTGCAGAAAGCCACCCCTATTTTAGGGATGAGTATTTTTATCTCCCATGGTCTGCCCGGCAGCCGCCGCTGTACCATCCTGTTAAAAAAGCCTGTTCACAATAGGAATTTTCCTTAACACATACACTGTCACATATGATACGAAATAGAGAACAATACATGCAGCAGGAATCGTGATCCATCCAATCCCATGCAGCGGATATATATGCAGCAGCTTTATCATCAGATTCAGGAAAAACGGGTGGATCAGGTATATGCCCAGTGTGCACCCCGATATCCCATCCCATTTCCGACCTGTATGTAATTCTGGATGATTTTTTATTGTCAGTATAAATATGCTTAGAGCCATAATGCAGACAGGCAGCGATGTATATGGATAGATCTCGTCCTTTCCATACTTCCAGAAATATGCAATCACAACCACGTTTGCAGCTCCCAGTGCCATGTTGATGTATTTCATGTCTGCAAAACTGCACCGGGCAATCGCTGCCCCTGCGACAACATAAAACAGATATCCAGACAGCGGCATATGAATGTCAACGGACAGACCTATATGGCTGTTTATTACTGGTATCAATATCGTGGACAGGAATAAAAGCCCCAAAAGATAATAAACATTCTTCTGATCCTGCACGACATTGGACTTTACGACGGGGAGAACGAGATAAATCCCAATGATAAAATAAATGTACCACATATGTGTCCACGTATTGCCATTTAAGACATCCACCAGTGATAAGCCGGCTGCCCCCAGGGTAAGCTTTCTTTCCATATAGACATATTCCAGCAGGGCATAAAACCAGCCAACCGTAAACAGGATCCCTATAAATTTTCCGGTGTGCCTGAATGTCCACTGCCATGTACACTCCCTGTCATCCCCCAGCACACAGAATCCGGTGATCATAAAAAAGACCGGAACCGCCCAGCTGGAAAGATTATGGACAACATTCAGCCGCTGTACGGTCGACTGCGCAACAGCCATATCATTATAAGTAACGGAAGTGCTTACCACATGTATCACTACAATGAAAAAAGCACTTATCACCCTGAGAATGTCAATCCTGTCATTTCTTACCCGCATACAAATCCCCCCACATGCCGGTTTCCGCTTCTGTCTCCATGCCCCGGTTTTATGTTTGTCTGTCATCTGTCACCCTTTTGTACAGCGCAGAACACACTATCCCTTTATCTGCCTCTGCAATCCTGCCGGATAGCCTGCACCCTGCCCTTTGACAGGATCATTCGATCTCGTTTTCCTTCCGGCGCTTACTGAGCATTCCTTCAATGAACTTCACGGTATACCCTCCGGCTCTTGCTATCTTGGCACGCTCGCGCCTGTCTGTTGTCTGCTTTGCCAGGTCCGCTATATATTCCGCACGGTACAGCCTCATGGGACAGTCTATCTTGTCACCGCGGAAATACTTAAACAACTTAAGCATTGCATCACGGCCGATAAGCTCAAAAAGTTCCAGATAACTGTCATTTAATGCCTCGGACTCGTTTCCATCAATATGAAAAGCTTTATAAACCGCTTCTTCATTTAAGTTGTCAAAATCAATGTCTATCACAATACCACCTCCCTGCACATTGAAATCTTATCAGCAACTATCCCCTTAAATCCAGTCTTATAAAGACTTTCTTTTCCCTCCCAAAAAAGTTCCTTTTTACGCATCTCAAAAAGGAACTTTCTTAGGAATATGATCCTTCATGCCCGTTCCATTGGAATTATCAGCACGGCCCCCCTTCCGCTCCATGGAACGCCCCTGCCGGGTATTTCCAGTCTTTCACATAGATGTCCTTAACAGAAAACTTACCTGTCCGAATGGAACGGACTGCCGCCCTGTCCTTCCAGTATACACAGGACTCTGCCTTTCCCACGAAATCATCCAGGCACTTTTTATTGTCCAATGTAAAGCCAAGGATCTTTTCATCCTGTCTCAATGTCTCATACTCCTCTGGATAGATCTCTCTGATCCCTGCAAATAATGATGGTGTGGAGAAAATGCACATGGCACAGCTGCAGCGGTTCCATCCGATCCGGTAACAGGGATGCGGGTTTATCTTATGGCGTTTGAGTACTTCCCAGACGTCCTTCTCGGAATAGTCAATGACCGCCCTCCACTGGTGTACTGTCCTGTGGGAACGTTTTTCAGCGTTGGTGCGGTGTACCTCCATCTCATTGTATTTTGACCGCCCGGCTGATTCCCCGCGGCGCTCCCCGGAAACGATCAGGATCTTCTTATACGCCCTTGTCTTCCCAAGTCTTCCTGTCACGCTGTCCTGCACAGCCGCTTTCAGGCTGCCGGAACACCGTCTCCCCTGATGCGTGCCATCCTTTGCAGGAAATTTCATTCGTTTTCCACCCAGTTTTTCCAGTTCCCCGAGCCGGTCTAAATTGCTCACAACCGCGTCTGCCACACAGATTTTCAGATAAGCGGAACACCAGCGTCTGGACAGATCGGAAGTCTTTGCGGGAAACTTCATTCTGTAACCATACTTTTTCAACAGTGCTTCCATTTCCTCTGTGGCCTGTTCCTTTAACTCCCTGCACTTTATGTAGTTGGGGGAGAGCCTGCACTGCCTCACTTCCTGTGTATCTGGTTCTATCCATTCTATGGGTTCTGATGCTCCGATCCTGTATAACTCCCCAAAGAACCCGTTTACCCTGTAAGATACACGCAGTTCCACCCCCTCTGCTTCTGCCAGTGCCCTCACATAATTCTGGGTACACCGCCAGTCCATACGCCTTGACGGATGCCCTCCGTCTATATCATGGTGCCATAGCTCGATCTTTTCCCGTGGAACGCCGAGTTCAAGCAGCTTGTAAAAACAGGCTACAGAATCCTTTCCACCAGACAGCAGCACCACGATCAGGTCGTATTCTTCCAATGGCAGTAATTCCGGAAGGTATATCTTCTCGAAATGTCCACTGTCTTTTCTTCCATCCACTCCCGGCCTGATCCTGATGCCTTTTCCATAAATGGGTGTATCAGGGCTGCCCAGGACCACAGGCGTTTCCTTTGTACAATCAATATCCTTTATATACATCTCCATGCCTCCCCGCATTTTATCTTTGTCAAGACGACTCACATGTCATCAGGATATCTATATTTCTGTCATTCCCTGCTGTTTTATCCCCCCTGCCCGGCTCTCTTATAACAGCAAAAGGGACAGGACCATTCTGATCCTATCCCCTTACAGCCAGATATCAATAGATTGCCGGACTCACTCCTGCAGCCATACAAAATTCCCCTCACCCAGCCACAATACTCCGTCATTCCCGATCGGCAGCGGCTGGTCACAGATAAGCGTGCCAAAGAAATTGACCATGATGCCCCGCCTTATCCTCGCCGGATCACCGCCGCTGTCATCATCTCCGGCAACCTCATACTGGTACTTCCCCTCCGGCACAGTGCTGCAGTCAATACGTATATCACTAAATTCACATATGATGCCGCATACACTGACTTTTTGGAACTGTTCCGTTTTGTAATCACATCTTCCCATTGCTCAAACTCCTTAATATATAACAGGCAGTGGAACGAATCCCACTGCCCTTATGAACCAGACATGCTGTTGTAATTCCAGCTTAGTTTACCCTGTCAGGCGGACAGTTCCCATAATCTCTGATCACGTCACATAAGCAGTCTTCATCCGCAGTTTCCCGATATCGTAAAAATCAATCCTCATAATGGTTAATCCCTCGCCTCCTCCCTGTATATAAAATCCCTTTATCCTGCTTCTTTCCAGTATGGCGCAGTATCAAACGCGGCATTAAACATCACCCATCCATAAACATTGTCCTCACTGTCTGTCCATCCGTCTATAACAGCACAGGTACAGAATTTCAGACCGGACTGTATGATCACTTTTTTTGCGGTATCTATCGCTTGTTCCAGTGTCAGACCTTCCATCTGGTGATCATGATCAATCTCATCAATGTAACCATTAAATTCTAAATAATATGCAGTATATTCATCCATCTAAATCTTCTCCTTTACCATTGTTATCAGAAGTCAGCTCATTACCCTTCTGATCGAACATCTTTTCTTTCCTTGTCACATTATCTCTCACAACCACCTGCGGATATTTTTTCAGCAGTTCATCCTTCCTGTGCAGTGCCGTCTCCATATCACAGCATGTAAATCCCCAGCTGTAGCGTTTCCCACTTTCATCAAGCGCATGGACATCCACCCCCTCCCAGGTAAAATCATCAAGATGGTCATTGATATAGCCGCCTCCCTCAATGATGAAATCCGCCAAAAGCCCAGCCATGATATGCATTGCATCATTATCTTCATGCAGTGTCTTAAATGTACCCAGCTTTTTCTTTTCCTTCTTATTGTTGACATAATACTCAATCCAGAGATCCAGATAAATACCTTCGTTGCCGCCGTGGGCAAGCTTATTGACCAGATCAAATTCATATGTTTTGATCGGTACTGGACTGTGTGTCGCCAGACCATAGTCAAGAATGGCTGGAAGCTTACCCTTCGCTTTCAAAATGTCTTGAATCTTGTTAAACAGATCCTCTGTTGTCATTGGTTTATTCATAGTTATAAAGCCTCCTTAAATTAAAATAAGGAGCATCCCAGTTTCCCGGAATGCTCCTTGTAGTTACAAATATTCAGTTGTTAAAATCACTTTTATTTTGTGGAAGATAATTCATTACATGATTCTACACAGGCTGCTTTCTATATTTTTCCAAATAAGCTTCTGCCCTTTTCTTTGGCAGACCAATTATCTTTTCCTGCATCCTTTTTAAAATTGCCGCATCATCAAGACCATCTTCCTGCCCAAGCTCAACAATCAATTGTATTCTGATTTTATCAGATTCCGTTTCTATAACTGTTCCCCCCATAATATTCACCATCCTTTCTTCATTTCTATTTCCATTTGTTATATGCGTAATAATAGTATTCACAAATCCCATCAGATCTGTCATCTCATAATCAGATAATTCATTTTTCTGGTGCAGACGTATCATTTCATCCCGAAAATATATCAGATCATCTACCGCCTGATCAATTTCCCCCTCAGATGCAATAGGCTCCTCGTATCGGGCAATATAAAACGGAATATATGGAAACAGTTTCTTCCTGACAATCTCTTCCCTAGTCAACTCTTCCAAAATCACGTTATCAGACATATAGTCAACTGTCTGCCCATCTGGAAAAACAAAGGTAAGCATCGTTGTTTTCGGTGTTCTGTCTGTCCTTTTAATGTAAATAACAGAAAACCTTGGCATTGGTATTGTTGCATGCCCAATGTCCCACGTTGAAAACTGTCTCGCAACAATAAAAGCATATTCCGCTATTCTTATCGCCATGGAACCATCATCATAGCTCTGGCATTCCAGAAGGTATACCTCTCCTTCAATCTTGATCAGGAAATCTGAAATTTGCTCCTCGATCTCCTTACTGCCATTTGTTGTCTCATTTTCGGTCAGATATCCCTCCGAAGGTAAAACCTCTACTTTTATATCCACTGGATAATTCTTCTTGAACACGTCATTGATGACAGAAATAAACAGTCGTTTGTGTTTCATCTTCATCGTCTTAAACACGTTGTCATAATCAGGTGTCTTTTTCATCTGCGATTTGTCTCCTTTTTCATATTATATCACATGACTTTAGAAGTACAATAAAATCTTCCTAATTTCTACCTATGTGTTTTTTCACTTCTATTATCACATAGATAGAATATATACTCTTACATTCATGATATTCGTTTACACTTCTTATTTTCTGTCCCCCAAAACTGAAATTGGGAGCATCTTGGCTTTCCAAAATACTCCTCACTAAAGACATCATAGTTTCACTTTATCTCCTGCTGCTACAAAGAGCAAACTGTCTGCCATCATTGATCTCAATTCTCAGTTTTCGAATACTACTTTCCATATCCGACACATCCACGTTCAATACATGATTGACTGTATCGATCTGATAGATCAGTCCGTCAAACATAATGTAATATTCATGTTCCCCAAACTCTTATGAATTGGAAACTGTCCTTTTACGCTTGTATTCTTCAATCACTGCCACCATTTTCTTGCTCTTCTGAATACTTTTCTGCAATTCTGCTTCATCAACCTTATGATCCGGATCTGGGGTGACTATTTTCAAAGGTTCAAAGCCATATACCAAATCATTCAAAGATGTTTTTCCCATGACTGATACCTCACTACCGATAAGATAATCCTATATGTAATCTGACAAGGTATCTGATAAAATATCCGCATCGTACTCTATTCCTAACGCAATGCCAAAATCATGTAAAGGATTGGGCTTTCCCAAATCATTTATTCAGTTATATTATAGCAGAAAGTTGCCGGAATTACACTCTTTTTCTCCTTTCCACGTGAAAAGAGAAGTATCTCCATTTTAACAGAAATACTTCCCTCTGCCTCGGACTTCTTTAAATGTAAAATCAGCATTGCGTCATACCTTCTGCAAATACCTTTTCCCGCTCTCCCTTGCCCTTACTATGATAGCCTTATTTTTTTCTATACTTCTCTTCAATTCCTTTTCATCAACTTTGTAATCTGGATCAGTAACAAAAATTTCCAAAGGCTTAAAATCATATTCCACATCGTTCAAAACACAACTTTCCATGCCGTCAGCCTCCTACTTAGCTATTCCTCTATCTACACTATAAGCGTGCTTACTAATCTACTTACCCATTACTGTACGAAGTGGAATAATTTGCTCTAACGTACAATTCAATTCTTTTATGATAGTATCATCATCTTTGTCAGCAACCAATGCCGCAACTATTTGAGTCATTAAACTTCTTTCTTCTTTTACTTTTACAGCAACTTTCTTTTCAGCATATTTTTCAACAGCCTCACACATAGCTTTTCGACCTCCTTCTTCCTCTTTAAAATGCTTTACACCTTTTGCCAATTCAGGATAGTAAATATCCCTTGAGTTCTTACATCCAAAATCATGCATCAATTTACCGACAGCATCATCACCCTGATAACTACCGTTTACATATACGATATGAGAACCATCATCAAATACATCATCAAATTCTTCAAAATGACGGTTTATCGTATAAATCGGCAATCCACGACCGAATATATCTGTTTGCGTTATAAACACCATATAGGAATCTCTAAGTTCCGAAAATTCCTGTCCTTCTTTCAACATCCGGGAATCCATCATACTGCTGTTAAATCTGGCTCGCCGTATATGTGCGCCCTCTGGTTTTCTCTGCACTTCAATATTATAATACTTTCCTGTATTATCTTTTGCCAAAATATCTAAGCGAATATTCCGACCACCCACAACAGGACTTTGGAACTCTCTCTGCCCAACAACACTTATTATTATAATACCGTCCCGTTTCAGAACGATCTTTAGCAATAGTCCAGCAGCTTCAATATTACCATCAAAAACCATAGACATCAGATCCATCATCGAATAAATTCATATCATCAACAATCTGCTCTACCGTTTTATTATCTTGTAATACTTTTTCCTCTGTCATCTTTCGCACCACCTTGACATTTATTTCCCCTTATTTGTGTATCCATTGAAGTCCCCCATCTGTTATAACAAGAGAATATATTGGCTCTCCACATTCCTCTCGTTCTTCACACGACCGTTTTAGCACAGCTTCAGCAAATCTTACACCCTCGTCCAGTGTAAAGTGAGGAACCTCTGATCCATCAACTATTTTTCCGCCTATATCCAACTTTTCTTTATTACAAATAATATTTCGAGATATGTCTCTTTGCCCATCCCACACAACACATATTGTCGGTACACCTAATTCTGGATTCATGTTTTTATGAGTAACAACACCATCTACAACTTGATATAAACATTGTAATCCATTCTCATACCCGGCAATATGACAACGTATTGTCTCACCTTGTACCCTTTCATTACACTCTTCTTTAATTTTTTCAGCAATTTCTTTTATTGTTGCCGTCTTGTTAAGCCTATTAAAAAGCCCATTTAGATAGTCTGGTACATTTTCATCTCCTACTTGTGCATTTCCACACCACAATATACCTACATCTCTATTCCCAAACTGAAAAATTTTCTTAATCCCATCTATATGTGATACCTCTTGTCTTCCATCTGGGTATGTTTTGGTTAAAGTAGTTCGACTATCTGCAGCCATAACAATACCATCATACAAGCAAAATGTAACAATAACTGACATTCTATCTCCCCTTCTGCCTTTTATTATAGCAGAAAACAAAGTGCTTTTCATCACCGTTTTATACTACGAGATTTATTTCCTTGGACACTACGTTACTTTTACTACTGCCTTTTCGACGAATCCTGTTCACCGTTGTATTAAATTTATGCTGTCCATATAGTTCTAAGCCATTCATTCGCATACTATATATAGTGTACTTCCACATTTTTACGTTGTATATTGTGTCTCGAAATCCATCAATATACTAGGACACAAAGTATTCTACCGCGTTTTCCGGGAAAAATTCCTTGAACTCGCCGTAGAGCTGCCCCGCGAGGGTCTTGTTGTGCGCTATCACCAAAGTGGGCTTCTGCAGCGCCTGTATGATATTTGCCATCGTGAAGGTCTTGCCGGAACCCGTCACGCCCAGTAAAGTCTGGAACTGGTTGCCTTCCTTAAAGCCCTTCACAAGCTCCGCGATCGCCTCCGGCTGGTCGCCCGTGGGCTGGTATTCACTGTGCAGTTTGAACAACATAGGACTAAAATCACCTCCGAAATCCATAGCAAAAAAGTACGCCTATTGGCCAGAAATTCGTCAAGCCACATTTTCCGTTTTCCGAAAAAATGTTGTTTCGACGAATTTTGTTCACCAATTTCATTTTTGCGGAATCAATAATAGTAGTAAAACTAACATGAACTCAATAACTCAAAAAGTACTTATGATTATAGCACACAGCCTTAGATTTGTACAGAGAAAAGAAGATATTTTCGGAACTTTTGTTTGCCATTTGTCTTTAAGTTCTGCATTAGATTATTTACATATTAAAACACTCCTTCTGCACAAAAAAGGAAGTATCTCTTATTTCAACAGAAATACTTCCTAAATTTGTAACTACTACTATCTTAATGGTTCTTCTTCTGTCATCCCATTTTTTGATAGATATTGCTCTAATTCTATGCCCGCATCCAATACATTGTCCTTCAAATCTTGTTTTCCCTTTTTCTTTGGCATAACATCAGCCATGTACGATACCAGTTCTGGACGTTTATCTCCGTATACATCCACTGTGATCAGTTCCTTCGCATGTCCCATCAGCTTTGATACTGCTTTAGGTAATACCAGGTATTAAGTACCTGTCACGATCCAATCAGACATTCCTTGCCCTTAAAGGCAAAACCATACTTTCTGATATTCTCTGGAGCAAAACCATCTGCAGCCAGTTTTGCCTCATACAGTTTTTCTTCAATCTGATTCAGGGCATTTGCAACCGTCTGGGCAAGGTCTTTTTCTTTCATGGGCTTATGCACCTTAAACTCTATGATATAGGCACAGTCCTTTTCCCTGTCTTTTGGAACAAGCATGATATCATAACGCCCAAAGCCGCTCTCCCTGTTTGATGTAATCTCAAACCTTCCGTCAAGCTCCACCATCAGTCCCAACACAAACCCATGATAAAACCTCTCGGGCGCATCATCATCTGACACGTTTTTAGCAATGTCAAAACTCGAAAAACTATGCAATGCAATCTTATTTATAAACTCAGTCATTGCATCCACATCATTGATAAGTAATGCCTTTATAAAATTATTATATGCTGTCTCTGTACTTCCTCCAAACCATCCCTTCACCATATTTTCAAACATGCTTGCTACTTCCATGTTTGTGAGTGACAGCGTATATACTTTCTTTTTGCGCTCACCAACACGCTCAAGCTTTACCACCTTTAAGTATCCCGTTGCAAGCAGTAAGCTCCAGACTGCGCTCGTACTTCCATCCAGCTGACTGAATACAATCTGCTCATTTAACTCTGTAGTCAGTGTCCTGCCTGCAAGCAGATCCTCCATTGCACTTTTGACTGCAGTATTTCCCTGCCGTATCAGGGAATTTACAAGCCCGTTTCCGCTTGTATCCGCCCAATAGGTATCATACTCTCCACCTCTATAAATAAATGATGCAATCGACCAGGGATTGTAAATATCTGTATGAGAACCAAATGTAAAACCATCATACCATGCCTTTACACCCTGTTTTTCCTCACCAAGCCCTGTATCATCAAGTGCCTTGAACACTTCTTCCTCCGTAAACCCGAACGCTGTGGCATACTGACTGGAAGTCGTGGTTATTACCATAAGATTATTCAAGTCTGAAAAGATGCTCTCCTTTGAAATTCTTGTGATGCCTGTAATCAAGCCACGTTTCAGATAAGGATTTGTCTTGAATGTGCTGTTAAAAAAGCCCCTGAAAAATTCAACCGCCTCATTCCAGTACCCCGACAGCCATGCCTCCTGCATCGGCGTATCATACTCATCGAGAATAATGATAACATCTTTGTCATAATAACGCCGCATGAAATTTGCCATTGAGTGGACTGCGTCCGATGCTACCGCCCCTTTCATCTGGGGCGATACGCTTTCGTAATACTCCCTCTCCTTTTTACTTAATAAATTTCCCTCAAGCAGATAATTGTTCTGTTCATACAATTCAGCAATGACCTTGGAGATTTTATACTCCATGTCCTCATATTTTGTCGCCTTAATATTGGCAAAGCTGAGAAAAATCACAGGAAATGTGCCTTGTAACTGTCTGTATCTTTCCTCACTCCAAATAGAAAGTCCCTCAAATAATTCTCCTCTGCCTGCGTACCGACAGGAGAAAAAACACTCAAGCATACTCATGTTGAGCGTCTTGCCAAACCTGCGCGGACGTGTAATCAGCATAACATCTGTACCGTTATCCCACCATTCCCTGATAAAATCTGTCTTATCAATATATAGAGCATTCTGTTCCCTTATTCTGTCAAACCGCTGTACCCCTACATTTACCAAAATCTTACTTTCCATAATTACACCCCCAATAAGCAAAACAACCTACTAACAGTATACACGACATACCCCTTTTTCACAATAGAAAAGCACCTGCAAAAACGAATATGTGTTTGCTGTCATGTGCGATTTTCAGGCGGAGGCGGGAACAGTCCCCACCCGAACAGCAAAAGGCCAATGCAATCCCCTCTTCGTCCTATCGATTCATTTTCGTCAGCTTCGCTGCCAGGTTCCCCGGCAATACAGCCTCCCTATCTTCCCCATAATCAAAGATATCTTCTATCACATATTCTGTTTCTTCCAAAGGGATATCCAGCGCGAGTGTGACCGCGTCATCATATCCCCTGCCGTATTCATCTGTGGCATCGCAGCCACCGGCTTCGTGAATCCTCTTTGCCGCTTTCTTAACGGAATCTGCGGATATAAGTATGTCCTCCAGGAGCTCCCTGTTCTTCTTTGTACTGATCGGTTTGTACACGGCATTTTCCCTGACGCTGCCATATGACAGGAACTTTCGTATGTCGGCCTGCATTATACCACCACTCCTTTCCCTGTTGTAAGTATTAGGTATATAATGATTTGTCCTCACACTGTTAAGCAGAGGAAGAAATGTAAACTTTTGCTTATATTTAACTTTAAAATTTCTAAAAGAAATAATAAAAATATTGTATTATCTATTGACATATAACATTATCTACTATATAATATTTCCGAAAAGTTTATAAAAATTTAATACAAAGGAGATTTTATTTATGATTCAACAAAGAAACATCGCAGTATGCATCATTTTGTCCATCGTTACCTGCGGGATCTATGGTCTTTACTGGCTGGTCTGCCTGACCAATGACACCAATACCGCAGCTGGAACAGAGGGAACATCCGGCGGCATGGTACTTCTTCTCACGATCGTAACCTGCAATATTTACAGCCTGTACTGGGGCTACAAGCAGGGCGAGAAGATCGACATGGCAAAGCAGAAGAAGGGTATGCCTTCTAGCAACAGCAATGTACTGTATCTGCTGCTCTGCCTGTTCGTACCTGTTGTAGCATGGGCGCTCATGCAGAATGAGCTGAACAACCTCGCTGCCTAAAACAATCAGGTTCTGCGGATATGATCCGAAAATGGCTGTTTCGAAGTCAATTGTCACGGAAACGAACGTTTCGGAAACATTTGTTTCAGAAACGTTCGTTTCTTATATTGCGCACCGCTGCAATTCTTCTGGTCGCAGGCTGTGCATATGGTATATTACTCCACTATACAGGTATTGGACTGGTTTGTCCTGTACGTTTTGTGACAGGGCTAAAATGCCCTGGATGTGGAGTCACACATATGTGCCTTGCACTGATGCGGCTTGATTTTGCAGCGGCTTTTATGGCAAATCCGGCATTGTTTTTGTCAGCTCCCCTGCTCATGATCATTTTCATTCCATATCTTGCTGGATATATCCGCACAGGTAGTCGGCAGATGAGTTCGTGGCAAAATACAGTACTATGGATTTGTATCACTTTTTTGGTTCTATACGGTATCGTGAGAAATGTTTTCTCACTTCCATGAATCAAATGTAGTTGCGCAGAGGAACGACCTGCTTACCGCATATTCCGCACACTGGACATCTACATCATGTCTCTTTCGTAAGCCTCGTAAAACTCCTGCCGTCCAGCCTCGCGACCATATATGTCTCCGGCAGAAGGATCTGATCCAGAGACATCCCTCCACGCTTCGACTACCATGCCCGTATCTGTGATCCGCACAAAATACAGCTCGTATGTGCTCTTCCCGCTCGCCTGGATCCCTGTCATGATCGCCATCACAGCCATCGTCCCATTCCTTCTCTCGGATTTATTTTGTCATATTTTAGCCTGATATACGGCATCGCGCCACACCAGCACCCCGCTGATGCAGATCACAACGATCTCCGTCACGAAATCCCGGTATTTCCCGATAAACGCTCCCCACTGCCCGCTCAGATGGCGGTAACTGCCGATCCTGCGCTCATACGGACTGTAGCCGAATTCACAGCCGATATCCGTCACTGTGCGCCCGGGCTCCACCTTCATGCGGAATGCACTCTGCTCCAATTTCAACCGCTTTATGAACGCATAGACACTCTCCCCTGTCTCTTCCTTGAACATCCTGCTGAAATGATATTTCGAGAAATGACAGTGCGCCGCCACATCGTCGACAGACAGCCTCTCATGAATGTGCTGCAGGATATAATCGATCGCGCAGTTGACTGCCTCGTTTGTGATCAGTGACTGGCTCAAAACGTGTCCTCCACCGTCGTCAGCACCAGTCTCGCTCTCAGATCAGCCGCATCGGCAAAGCTTCCGCGCAGGATATCCTTCCTGTCCAGTCTGACCACCACCGGTCTTTCATTGGATATTGTAAAGAAATTGTCGCTGAAAATGACATCCGCATCGGCAAAGTCCATCTCCACAAACGGTGCAAACCCGTCACTGCACACTGTGATCTCAAAACAGTCCGCAAGCTCCCTGACCGCTGTCTTCAGCTGCGCTCTGGGCAGCGCCAGATGCTTGTAGGGCACCAGCGTGTCCGTGTCTGTCAGCACGGTTTTGTCCGCGAGAACCACCTCCGCCTCCAGATACAGATCGTCCGCGCCCGCAAACCCCGTGTCCGCAAATTCCGTCCGGAACGGACAGCGGATCAGTTCTGCCGCGCTGAGCGCACCTGCCTGTCCGTCTGCATTCCACTGTTTTATGACGTGGAATCCCATGTCGCGGACGCGCAGCGACACGCTGCACTTTTGTTCCGAAAGCGTCTCATTCTCGAGCCAGACGCTGATGCTGTCCTGCGTTTTCTGTATGCTCACCGCGACCGGCGCATAGAACTTCGCCGCCATATAGTGCAGTGCCTTCCAGCGACCATAGTAGTCAATACTCGCCCACGACGCTACCGGCCAGTTGTCGTTGATCTGCCAGTACAGCGATCCCATACAGCGTCCCCTGTTGCGCCGCCAGTGATCGACACCGCTCTTGATCGCCATTCCCTGCAGGATCTGCGAGACGTAGAGCAGACTTCCAAAATCCTTCGGGTACTTGAAATTTTCCGATAGATAGTAGAGTATCCTGCCGTTTGCGGAACCGTTTTTCTGGTGGCTCTCCATCACTTTAGAGAAAATGTTCCTGTCCTGTTCCTGCGTAAAGCTCTCCACCGTTTTCAGGCACGGGAACGACTGAAATCCAAACTCGGAACAGAACCGGAAGTAATATTTCTGATAATCGCTAAACGGCTTCTGCCCGTGCCACACGTCCCAGTAGTGCACGTCACCGCGACTTTCGTCGTCAGGCTCGTCAAAGCACCCGCCCGACGACGGGGACGACGGCCAGTAGAACGTCTCGTCATCCGCCTCGCGCAGTGCCCGCGGCAGGATCTCCTCAAACAGTCTGATATAGTCGGCGCGCAGATACGCGGACTCCTGCTGGAAATCCCCCCAGTGATGCCACGCCGACTCGATCTCATTGTTGCCGCACCACAGCCCGAGCGACGCGTGATGGCGCAGCCGCCGCACATTGTCGAGCGTCTCCTGCCGGACTGTCGCCGCAAAGTCGTCCGTCACGTCGTACACATTGCACGCGTACATCAGATCCTGCCACACGATCAGACCGTACTCGTCGCACAGATCGTAAAAGGCATCGGAGGGATAATACCCGCCGCCCCAGACGCGGACACAGTTAAAGTTCGCGCGGACACAGCTCTTTAACAGATACTCCTGCCGCTCCCTCGTGATCCACGGATAGACCGCATCCTCCGGAATATAGTTGCCGCCCTTGGTGAAGATCTTGACTCCGTTTACGATAAAGGCGAACTCGTTGCCCCACTCATCCGCCTCCTGGCTGACCGTCAGCGTGCGCAGACCGATCGTCCTCTCCACTGTCTGCACGGCTGTCCTTTTGTCCTTTCCCGCATCCGCTGCGGCGCGGTCCTCGACAGAGACCGTCAGTTTGTACAGTGCCTGCTCCCCATAGCCGTTTGGCCACCAGAGCTTTGGTTCCTCCACGACAATCTCCGCCTCGTATACATCGCCACTGCGCCCTTCGCCTGCCATCTCCGCTGTGTACTTTGCCGTCACTGCGGCGACCGCCCCGGAGTCATCTCCTCGATCCTTTTCCGCCAATGTCACCCTGACCGCCGTTCCCGCCTGTTCCCCCGCCAGGATCTGCGGCAGTGTGATCGCTGTCTCCGCGTCCGACAGCTCGATCGTCACCCTGAGGCGGACACTTCCGTCCGCCTCATGAAACTGTCTGATCCGCACATCCTCTATTTTGGCGCCGCTGTTCCCCTCAATATAGATGTCGCGCCAGATCCCGGCATCCACAAGCTGCGGACCCCAGTCCCATCCGAACATGGAGTGCCCCTTGCGCACCAGCTGGTTTCCCCTGACCGCACCGCAGGGGACAACGTGCCGGATCTCCCTGTTCTCCCGATAAGAATACTGCTCGATGTACCGCAGCACCGAGCGGAAGGTGATGCAGATCTCATTCTCGCCCTCTTGTACATACTCTCTGACAGAAAAAGTGTAAGTGCGGTGCATGTTGTCGGTCACGGCGAGCTCTTTTCCGTTGATGCAGATCTGCGCCAGCGTATCCAGCCCTCTGCAGACCAGGTTCAGCTCCTTTGCCCCCATCAGTTCTTTATCCACCACAAAACTGCGCACAAACCGGTAATCCTTCCAGAACAAGTCGCGGACCGCATACTCGTTCTCCCTATAGTAAGGATTCTCGATCTTCCCCGCCGCGCAGAGCCCCGATATCACCGTTCCCGGCACCTCGACCGAACAGAGCGGCGCTCCCGCCGCATCCCTCAATTCCCACTTGCCGTTCAGATCCAATATTTTCATACGAACATCCTCTCTCCCTGTTGCAAAACAGCCCCCAAAAGTAAACGTTACTTCCGGGGGCAGCATCCACATCTCATTTTCTCAGCGCATCATATCAGCCAGTACTTCCTTCGCTTTTTCCAGCTGATTGTCCGTGCCATTTTTATAAAGTTCCGCGTCAAACGCTATCTCCACATCCGGCTCGATCCCGATCCCGTGGATATTGTTGCCGTTTGGCGTAAAATAACTGCTCACCGTGAGCTTGATCGCCGAACCGTCCGACAGGTCGATCACTTTCTGTACAATCCCCTTGCCGAAGGTCGTCGTTCCCACGAGTTTGCCGATCCCGTAGTCCTTCACAGCGCCCGCAAGGATCTCCGAGGCGCTCGCGCTGTAGCCGTTCGTGAGCACGACGAGCGGGACCGCTATCTTGTTCTCGCCATTGCAGGTATATTCCTCCCGCTTGCCGTATTTGTCCTCCGTGTACACGATCAGCCCTTCGGGAAGGAGCATGCGGGAGATATCACACACGGTCGAGAGATTTCCGCCGGGGTTGCTCCGAAGGTCTATGATCAGCCCTCTCATCCCCTCCGCCTTTGCCTGTTCGTAGACGCTCTCAAACTGCCCTGTCGTCACCAGGTCAAACTCTGTGATCTGTATATATGCCATGCCATTGTCATACATCTCATACTCGACTGTAGGATTCTCGATCTTTCTGCGCTCGACATCGATCTCGATCGGCTCCGCTGCATTCTCCCGGATCACCGTCATCTTTACGTACGTATGTTCTTCGCCCTTGATCTTGCTGACAACATACGATTTATCCTTTCCCTGCATATCCTCGTCGTTGACCTTGTAGATGTAATCGCCCTGCATGAGTCCGCTCGCCTCAGCCGGCGTATTCTTGATCACCCTGCTGATCTGCACGTAGCCCGCGTCCCCGTCCTGGATATACGCGCCGATGCCATAGTAGATCCCTTCCGTCTGCTGCTGCAGCGCGATCAGTTCCTCGCTCGTGTAGTAGACACTGTACGGATCCTCCAGCGCGTCGAGAAGTCCCCTGTAGAGCCCGTCCTCGAGTGTCTCCTCCTCCACATCCTTCCAGAAATATTTTCCGATCGTGTCCTCCAGCACGGCAAGCTTCTGCCCCACGTTCTCATCCGTGATGCTCTCCACCTTGTCCGTCCGCACTCCTGACGAGACATTTCCGCGGCTGAGCGGTGTCACTGCCCTGTACAACCGCACCGCCCCCACTGTGCCGAGCGTGACGGCGATCGCTGCGAGAATTCCCGTCACCATGCCAAAGATATAGTACTTTGTCCCGGATTGCTGCTTTGTCCCTGTCTGCGCGGGATCATTTGTCAAGTTGTTGCCATTTGGATATTGGTTCTGCATTTTTATGCCTTTCTATTTCCATTATATTATGAACCCAAGCTGACTCCCCGCAAAAGGTTCAAGTCCGCTTATTTCAGATAATTCCGTGGATTTACATAATTTCCGTTCAGCCGCACGCCAAAATGGAGGTGGTTCCCCGTCGATCTTCCTGTCGTGCCGACTGCGGCGATCTTCTGCCCCCTCGTAACTTCTGCCCCCTGCGAGACATACAGCTTTGAGGCGTGCATGTAGATGGTGTACAGATTGTCACCGTGGTCGATCATGATATAGTTCCCCATGGTCGAGCTGTAGGCTGCCGCCACAACCGTGCCGTTGTACGCCGCCAGGATCGGAGATCCCCCCGGAGCCGCCATGTCCAGGCCATTGTGGAATTTCTTGACATTTAGCGTGGGGTGCATGCGCTCACCGTACTCATCCGAGATCCGCGTGTACGAGGGCGCCGGCCATGCAAACATTCCGCCATCGTAGGTGTTCTTCTTGCCGTTAGCCGCCTCCAGCTGCTTCTGGAGCGTTTTGGCGATGTTCTCCATCTCCTTGATCTCGGCTTCCTGCGCCGCGATCTCCGCCTCGTACTCCCGCACCAGCTGCTCGCGGTTGTTGATATCGTTCTCGTATGCCTTGATGTCGGCTTCCTTCTGCGCGATCAGACTCTCCAGGGACGCCTCCTCAGCCTCGACATTGCGCCTTGCCTCCTCGAGAAGCTCCTGCTCCGACTCCAGCTGCGCCTTGCACACCTCCACATACTCTCTTGTCGCCTTAAACTCCTCCAGCATATGCCTGTCGGACGCCGAGACTTTCTCCACATAGTCCACACGGTTTATCATGTCCGCAAAAGACGCCGCGTTCAGGATCACCTCAAAATAAAAATTGTCACCGCGCTCGTACATGCTCCTGATCCGCGCCTTCATATTCGCATACTGGGCTTCCTCTCGCTCCACCGCAGCCTCAAGCTCCGCTTTCGTCTCTGTGATCTCCGTCTCCTTCTGCGTGATCATCGCCTTGATCTCCTCGATGCGGCTCTGCACCACATCCAGATTGGCGTCGAGCTGGGTGACATAAGCTGCCAGATCCTGCTTTGCCTGCTCGAGATCGCTGATCATCGATTTGACATCCGTAAGTCCCGACTGAAGTTCCTTTTTCTGGCTCTGCGCGTTCTTGATCTCCTGCTGCTTCTGCTCGATGCTCTGTTTCAGGTCTGAAACTTCATCTGCCCTGCTGATCAGAGGTTGCCTGCCGACAGACATGACTGTCACCAGCACTGTCACTGCCACCAACAGCGCCGTCCTCCTCACTGCCTTTGTATGATACTGCCTACGCCGCATAAACCCTTACCTTTCTAACTCTTTTGTAAAGCACTGCTGTTTCCAAATCATCAGACGCTGAGATGCTTCCTCACGGTAGTAAAGCTTCCGATAAATCCGATCCCCACGCCCAGTCCGATACACACCGGAATAAGGTTCGTAAACACAGACTCGACCGGCAGAAACGCCAGCAGCTGTGAGAGGGACGGAAAGCGCTTTGCAACATACATCATCGCCTCATTGTAGATAAAATATACGCCGATCAGCGGCAGAAAAGAACCGATCAATCCGATCACGATACCCTCGATCACAAACGGCGCCCTGGTAAAAAAGTCCGTCGCACCGATGTACTTCATGATCTGGATCTCCTCCTTTCTGACCGAGATGCCGATCGAGACCGTGTTGCTGATCAGAAAGATCGACACCAGGAACAGTATGAGGATGATGCCGATCGAGACATAGCCGATGATCGCGTTGACCCCGGTGAGCGCCTGCGCTGTCAGAAACGACTGGTTGACCTTTCTGACGCCCTCGACCGACTCGAGATAGGACACCAGTGCCGGCTGCCCGGACACATCACTCAGATAGATGTCAAAATGCGCGCAGTCCTCCAACGGATTTTCCGTAAAAATGCTGATATCCCCAAAGTTGTTCTCCGCGGCAAAATTCGCCCACGTCTCCTCCGCCGACACGTATTCCACGTTGCTGACCTCCGTCCTGCGCATGATCATGCCGCGGATCTCCGCCACGCGCTCATCGCTCAGCCCCTCGTCGAGCAGCGCGCTGACGCACAGTCCCTGCTCGGCGTTTCTCACCATATGCTGAAAATTCGTGAGTATCGAGTAGAAGAGCCCAAACAGAAACAGACACGCCGAGATCGTTGCCACGGATGCCAGTGTGAACCATTTGTTTTTGAATATATTGCGTATTCCCTGCCATATACAGTAAAATAATGTATTAATCCTCATCGATATAACCACCCTTTTCCTCATCACTGACAATGATGCCTTTCTTCATTGTGATAACCCGCTTCTGCATGGCATTCACGATCTCGCGGTTGTGTGTGACTACTAAGACAGTGGTCCCGTTGTTGTTTATCTTCTCCAGCAGGTTCATGATATCCCATGAATTCTTGGGATCGAGGTTTCCTGTCGGCTCATCTGCAAGCAAAATCTGCGGTTTGTTCACGAGCGCCCGCGCAAGCGCCACGCGCTGCTGTTCACCGCCCGAAAGCTGTTTGGGTCTCGCCTTATATTTTCCCGCAAGACCTACGGTCGAGAGGATCGATGGCACATTTCTGCGGATCTCCCTGCCGGGCATCTGGATGATGCGCTGCGCAAAGGCGACATTCTCATAGACATTCCTGTCCTTGAGCAGCCTGAAATCCTGGAACACGACACCAAGACTCCTTCTGAACTTCGGGATCTGGCGCCTTTTGAGCCTCACCACATCCGTGCCGTTGACGATCACGCGCCCTGAGGTGGGCAGAAGTTCCCTGAGCAGCAGCTTGATCAGGGTGGATTTGCCCGAACCGCTGTCCCCCACGATAAACACAAATTCTCCTTTATTTATATGCAGTGTGACGTCATTTAATGCCGGCACGCCCGCCGTGTACGCTTTGCTCACGTGCTCCATGATGATCGCCTTATCGCTGATGCCCGAGCCCGCACGCCTTCTCATTCCTGTAGTTTTCAAAATAATTTTTCACTCCTATATATCTGCTCTTGCGTTCTATGAAAGACGCAGCTCCGCTTTTAGTATTCAAACGATTCCATGTATTTCATGTAGCGCACCACCATCAGCGCGATCTTGAATGTGATCGCATCCTCAAATATGCGCAGGTCGAGCCCCGTACTTTTCTGGAGCTTGTCGAGCCTGTAGACGAGCGTGTTCCTGTGGATGAACAGCTGTCTCGAAGTCTCCGACACGTTCAGGGAGTTCTCGAAAAACTTGTTGATCGTAGTCAGCGTCTCCTCGTCGAAGTCATCCGGACTCTTTCCGCCGAAGATCTCCTTGATGAACATCTTGCACAGCGGGATCGGCAGCTGGTAGATCAGTCTGCCGATGCCAAGCTCGCTGTACGCGATGATATCCCGTTCGGCAAAAAAGATCTTGCCCACGTCGAGCGCCATCTTCGCCTCCTTGTAGGAGCGGCTGACCTCCTTGATCTCCTTGACATTCGTGCCGTAGGAGATGTGCACGTTCTTGATGCCCTCCTTGACAAGGCTGTCCTCGATCGCCCTCGCGTACTTGTCGATGTCGCGGTTCGTCTCATTGTCCGCGATCTCCTTGACGACGATCACATTATTCTCGTCCACTGCAGTCACAAAGTCCCTGCCGTTCTGGCCAAAATTCTCCCGGACTTTCTCAAGGATATTGGTATCTTTTCCGTTTTGGGATTCCACGATCAGCACGGCGCGTTTCACATCAGTCTGTATATGAAGCTTCTTCGAACGGCTGTATATGTCCACCAGGAGCAGATTGTCCAACAGCAGGTTCTTGATGAAATTGTCCTTGTCGAACCGCTCCTTGTACGCCACCATCAGATTCTGCAATTGAAATGCCGCCATCTTCCCCACCATGTAAGCATTCTCACCCGCATCGTTGGCGATCAGAATATACTCAAGCTGCTGGTCATCATAGATTTTAAAGAACTGGCAACCCTGGATCTCCTGGCTGTCGGCGGCTGATTTAACGAACTCAAGTACTGAATTTTCAAAGCTGTTTCCTGTCGTTTTGGTGGAGGCCACCAATTTGCCATCGATGTCAGCCACAAAAAGTTCAACCCTTGCGATCGCCTTGATCCCCTCGATGGTATTCTGCATGATCTGATTTGAAATCATATGCCACTCTCCTTCTTATACATTATCCACAAAAAATAGCCGATGCACACTATCCTTTTCATCGCATTCTGTTATCATTTTAATATATTTACACAAATAAATCTATAGCTATCAGCAATTTTTTTATGCATTTTGGAAAAGTTCTACAAAAAACATCCCTTTTCACGTGTTTATGCAAGATACACAAAAGCGCCGCTGTCCTTCAAAAAGCTTCTTTTCCTTATTATATTTTCAGACCTATCTACCGAAATACATAGTGTAGTTTTGTGTCTGTTTGAACAGGGATATGATACAGATACATAATATAAACTGCGATCAACAAAGGAGGTTGGTTATATGGATATACCGTCTCTCTCAATGAGTATGGCTCAGACAAATCTTCTGACTGATGTCGGCACTGCGATGCTGGCAAAATCGATGGAGCAGGCAGACATCATCACTGCTTCCATGACAGAGATGCTCGACGCATCCGCGATGGAACTCTCTGTCAATCCAAACGTCGGAGCAAACATCGACATCAGTATCTAGAAGACCTGAGACAGCCCTTCGGGGCTGTCTTTCGTTATGTAAGCCGGATCGCGCCGGGCTCGATGACGATCCTGCCGCTCTTTAACAGATTTCCCACCGCACGCTTGAACTCGTTCTTGCTCATATCGGTCTCGCGCCGGATCACATCCGGATCTGCCTTGTCCGTGAACGACAGCCCCCCGCCGTGGCTTTCCATGATCTCCACAAGCCGCACCGCATCTTTCTCAATCTGCAGATACGCCTTCTCGCGCACGCTCAGATCCAGTTTTCCGTCCTCCTTGACGCCGGCAACGCGCGCTGTCACGACGTCTCCCACCCTGATATCCCCGTAGAGCTCCCTCCTGGGGATCAGTGCGGAGAACCGGTCATCGACAGCGACAAAGGCGCCCATATCCTCACGGATCTCATACACGGTGCCGCGCACGGTGTCATCCTTTTCGTAGCCGCTTGCACACTCCAGATAGCGGTACACTTTCATCGTGGCTGCAAGGCGGCTGCTCTTGTCCACGTAGAGTGCAGCCAGCACCTCATCGCCCTCCTGGACCTTGGCGGTCTGCTCCTTATACGGCAGCAGCACATCCTTCTCAAGCCCCCAGTCGAGGAACGCACCGATCTTTGTCACCTGCGAGACCCTCAGCTTTCCCACCTCGCCCACGCTCAGCAGCGGCCTGTTGGTCGTGGCGATGATCCTGTCCCTGGAATCCTTGTACAGAAACACCTCTATGGTATCGCCGGTCCTGCTGCCCTGCGGCACCTGTTTTTTCGGGAGCAGCACCCTGTCATCCATCGACGCGTTGAGCGTCTCCCCGAGATACACCCCGAAATCCAGCTCCTTCACAATCAGCAGCGACTGCTTTTTTCCTAACTCTAACATATTTGCCTATCCTCCATCTCTCATTCTATACATCCTCAGCATACGCTGTCGTCCTGCCAAGCCTGCGAAAGATCAAAAACAGCTCCACGACCGCCGCGACTGCCAGCACAAACTCCGCCACAAACTGCGCGTAGGCAAGTCCATACAGCGGGAAAAAGTGATTTAAAACATACAGTGCCGGTATCTCCAGCACAATCTTCCTCATGACGGCGAAGGCAAGCGCATTCTTCCCGTAGCCGAGCGCCTGAAAAACGCCGACTGCCAGAAAGTCCATGCACAGAAACGGCAGCCCGAGACAGAACCCTCTCAGAAACCGTATGCCGTGCGCGATGATGGAAGGATTATCCATGAAGAACCGCACGACGCCCGCAGCGCCCACATAGAAGAACAGCGCCGCCGCCGTGATAAATCCGATGCTGATCGCCCCTGTAAAGACGACTGCCGACCGCATCCTCATCTGGTTCCCGCTGGCGTAATTGTAGCTCACCAGCGGCATGATCCCCTGCGACAATCCCATGCAGACATACATGGGAACCATATATATCTTCTGTGTGATCCCCATCGCCGCCACCGCGTCCGCACCGAACACGGAAGTGAAATTGTTCAGGATCGTCATGCCCGTCACGTTCAGGAGATTCTGTATCGATGCGGGGATCCCGACGCCGCACACGCCCAGCACGATCATACTTCTCAAGCAGAACTTGTCCGGACGGATGCACACATAAGTGCTCTCTCTCCTGACATACAGCAATATGAAGAAATACAGGCACGCCACACAGTTCGAAATAAACGTCGCAAGCCCTGCCCCCGCAGCGCCCATGTCCAGTCCCCACGGCAGTATGAATATCGGATCCAGCACGATATTCAGAAGGCACCCGCTCATGGTCCCGATGCTTGCATGGAACGCGGAACCCTCCGCGCGCACCATATTGCCCATGACCACATTCAGGATCGCCGGCACTGCACCGAATGTGACGGTCCACCGCATATAGTCAGCCGTCGCCCGCGTAGTGATCTCGTCCGCGCCCAACATCGCCAGCAGCGGGGATTTTCCGACGGTGCACGCCAGCGAGAACAGCGCGCCGCACACCGCCGCACAGTAAAATCCGAAAGCGGAAGTCCTGTGCACGGTGTCGTAATCCCTGCGCCCCAGCGCCCTGCTCATCATGCTGGAACATCCCACACCGAAAAGGTTGTTGACCGCATTAAATGCCAGCAGCACCGGACCTGCAAGCGTCACCGCCGCATTCTGCACCGGATCGTTCAGGATCCCCACAAAATAGGTGTCCGCCAGATTGTAGAGCACCATCACGAGAGAACTGATGATCGTAGGGACGCACAGGAGCGCCACCGCCTTTGGTATCGGCACGCTCTCAAAGATGGCTGTTCGATTATCCGCTTTTGCTTTGCTCATATCCACGTCCTTTCCGCACATTCCGGTATCGCGCTCATGTGCCCTGCGGGGCACGCTCCGACCTTCCCATGAACCACACTGCCCCTGCGCTCACCACCACCACCGCAACGGCAAACGCACCTGTCTGGCAGAACCCGGGAAGCATGGCAGCTGCAAAGGAAAGCGAATTGTAAAACAAGTGCATGAAGATGCACGGAATCACCGAACGGCTCCTGACAGCCACATATCCAAGCGCCGCCCCGATCGGGATCACATAGATCCCCTGTACCCAGTTGGCGTGGAAGATCCCAAACAGCACCGCCTGTACGATGACCACGACAGGCGTCGAGAAAAATCTCTGCAGGTTCTTTAGGATCAGCCCCCTCATGATGCACTCCTCGTTGACCGGCGCCAGTATCACCGCTGCCACCAGCGCCAGCATCTGGCTTCCGCCGAGCGCCGTCTCCATCATCTCATTATAGTTTTCCATCGTCGCCGGGCTGATGATTGCGATCATCGCAGCGATCAGTATCGCCAGATAATAGAGCCCGCACGACGCTATGACGATCATCGCAAACGGCCTGAGTCTCAGCACCTTCTCCCTGAAATACCGCTTGTCCTCCTCCGTCTTTTTCCTGCCCCATATCAGCCAGTACGCAGGCACCGAAAACAATGCCGACACCAGCGTCGCCACTACCGTGAGCATGGTCATATAGCTGCTGTCTGTCATGATGTCAATCAGGGCATACTGCGCATACACCGCATCGCTGCCCGTGTTCAGCATGTATGCCGTCATCGCCGCCGCTGCCCCCACAAAACTCACCAGGATCTGCAGCAGCATGAACAGCGCCATGATCTCAGCGCTGAGCATGATCCCCTCGAGAAACTTTCTGCCTGCCCCTGCATTCTTGTCGTTCTCCATATCAAACCTCCAACTCCCCTTCACAAATCGATCCGCTTTCTATACCGTAACACGCCAGCCCGCTCCTGTCAAACCCTGTTGTGATATTTGCGGCAAATGCCGTAACAGTTTAGCCTTCGGCTTCCTGTCACAAGCATCGGGCCAACCGCTATGCTTTCTCATGAACTTCGCAGGGCTATCGATCATTTGTTTAGTATATAGTCCATCTCATGCCACTGTTCCCCGCCCCACGCGGACCCGGAGATCCCCTTATCGGCAAATCCCATCTTAGCGTACATCCCGACCTTGGAATCAAGGCAGGTCAATGTGACTTTTTTCCTGCCCCGCGCCCGCTCCCTGCGCAGATACTCAGACACGATCTCCCTCGCCAGTCCCTGCCCCCGGTACCGGGGCAGCACATCGAGTCCGAGCAGCATCACGTTGCTCCCGTCCGGATCATGCAGCCCGGCATCCGTGAAAAATTCATCCCGGAACACAGACTCATCCGTCGCGATCCCGTTCAGAAATCCGGCAAGCTTTCCCGTCTCCCTGTCAACCGCCACCAAAAACAAGTCCGGCACCGCCGCGACCCGCGCCATCATCATGGGCACAGAGCACGCCTCGTTTGGCGGAAAACAGATCTGCTCGATCTCTGCCGCCTGCTCTGCCTCTTCCGGACGGATGCTGCGCAATACAAACCGCTCGTTCAGCCCCTTGTCGCACACACCGTATTCCTCATAACCTTTTTGACTGCTCATTTTCATCCACATCTCCTTCTTCTATTGTCCAAAAGCTCCGCCGCATACTGTCTGTCCTCGATCTGCCGGATCGCCTCATCCCTTTCTCCCCTCGCCATTTCAAGATCATTACCTTAGTATACCGTTATTTTCCCGATTCAGCAACCTTTTGATCGATTCTGTGACGAACGTTTTTCTTTTTTTGTCATATTTTAAAGATAAGTTGATTCAATATAAGGAGGTGCAATATGCCTCCAAGAAATATGGCAAAGTATGATATTGCGATCTTAGGCGGCGACAGGCGGACGGCATGTATGGCACCCATTTTTGCCGAAAAAGGCTACCGTGTCCTATGTTTTCGCACTGTCAGCATCCCCTGCAGTCCCCCCATAAAAGCCAAACTGACCTTCACCGATTCCCTGCGCGAAGCCCTTGACGCCGCACCTGTGGTCATAGGCGGCATACCGTTTACGAAGTCCGGTGCCCTCTACTGTGAGGCGGAGTCCTCCGGCGCTGCCCCCGGCATCTCGGAGCTGCAGCGGGGCATCCACAAGCACCAGAAGATATTTGCGGGCGTGATACCCGAGGATTTCCGCAGAACCTGTGAGGAGCGCGAGATCAGCTGCCACGACTTTATGCTCGACGAGCCCATGACGCTGTACAACGCCGTCTCCACCGCGGAGGGCGCCATCCTGGAAGCGCTGCTGCACAAGGACACCAATCTCCACATGAGCAGCACCCTCGTGCTCGGCTACGGCAGATGCGGCAAGATCCTCGCAGACCGCCTAAAGGGGCTCCACGCCTGCGTCACCGTATGCTCCAACGATGCCAACGAGCTCGCCCTCGCATGCGCCCTCGGATTCGAGACGCTGCACCTGTCGAAACTGTGGAAGAATATCTGCTGCTTTGAGTACCTTTTCAACACCATCCCGGCGCGTGTCCTAAACCGCAGATGCCTGGAGAAAGTCTCGCCAGGCGCCATCATCATTGACATCGCCTCCAACAAATCCGGAGCCGACTATGAGGCTGCCCACAAGCTAAACACAAATATCCACTTCTGCCCAGGACTTCCCGGCAAGTACGCCGGAGAGAGCTGTGCAAACTATCTGACAGACTACATTATCAACAGACTATAGGAGGCATGGAGCACATGGAAATCAAAGGAAAGAAAATAGGCATTGCCCTGACCGGATCCTTCTGCACCTTCGAAAAAACCTTTGCGGAGCTGCAAAAACTCGCCGACACCGGCGCTGATATCTATCCGATCCTGTCAGACGCATCCCAGACGATCGAGAGCCGGTTCGGAAAACCTGACACCTATGTCACAAAAATAAAAGCGATCACAGGAAAGGAGCCCATCGTGTCCATACCCGGAGCAGAGCCCATCGGACCCAAAGCGTACCTCGACGTGCTCGCGATCCTCCCCTGCACCGGAAACACTGCCGCAAAGCTTGCAAACGGCATCACGGACACACCGGTCCTCATGGCGGCAAAGGCACACATGCGCAACAACAAGCCGCTCGTCATCGCCATCTCGACCAACGACGGACTCGGCATGAACCTGAAAAATATCGGGCTGTTATGCAACAGCAAAAATATCTACTTCGTCCCGTTCGGGCAGGATAACTACCAGACAAAGCCAAACTCGCTGGTCGCGCACGTCGAACTGCTGATCCCGACGCTGGAAATGGCGCTGGAACACAGACAGTACCAGCCGATCCTCAAGGATTACATCGGCTGACAACATCAATATTTTGGAAAAGGAAATGAAAAATGTGTGGAATCGCAGGCTTTAGCAGCTTTCATGTAAACTATAAGGAAGAATCCGCAAGATGGTTCTCCATCCTGCAGAAAATGAATACCCGCCAGCACCACCGCGGGCCTGATGAAAACGGAGTCTATCTGTCGAGAAACTGCGGACTTTCCCACACCCGTCTGTCCATTCTGGACCTCGAATACGGAAAGCAGCCCATGGCAAGGCAGCATGGAAACCACCGCGCTGTCATCTGCTACAACGGTGAGATCTACAACATGCCCGGCCTCCGCCGAAAGCTGGAGGCGGAAGGTGTCGTTTTTGAAACAACATGCGATACGGAAGTCATCCTGATGGGGTATCTCCTTCACGGCACTTCCTACATAACAAAGCTGAACGGCATTTTTTCCTTTGCCATATACGACGAAACACTGCGGCGATTATATCTGTTCCGCGACAGACTCGGGGTGAAGCCCTTGTTCTACACCCTCTTTCGCAACACCCTCATCTTTTCCTCGGAGTTAAAGGGAATCCTGTGCTATCCCGACTTTAAGGCGCAGGCTGACCGCGACGGACTCTGTGAGATCTTCGGTCTTGGCCCTGCAAAGACCTACGGAAAGGGTGTTTTTAAAAACATAGATGAGCTGCTGCCGGGACATTACCTCGAATATAGCGGCTCCGATTTTTCCGGCAATCTCTCCACAAAGTGTTACTGGAAACTGGAGAGCTATCCACATAGAGACGACTGGCGGCACACAGTCGAGAAAACCCGATATCTGGTCACAGACGCCATCAAGATGCAGATGCTCTCCGATGTGCCCGTCTGCACTTTTCTGTCGGGCGGTGTGGACAGTAGTCTTGTCACAGCGGTATGCAGCAGAGAGCTTCAAGCGCAGGGCAGGAGGCTCGACACATACTCCTTTGACTTCAAGGACAACGACAAGAATTTCAGGGCAAACGCCTTTCAGCCCTCACAGGACAGACCGTGGGTGGATCTGATGATCGCCCACTGCCATACAAACCACCAATACCTCGAATGCGCCAACACCGACTTATACCAGTATCTGTTCGAGGCAGTCGATGCGAGGGATCTGCCGTGCATGGCTGACGTCGAGGCGTCGATGCTCTACTTCTGCAGGAGGGTCGCCGCGAACCACAAGGTGACGCTCACCGGGGAGTGCGCCGACGAGATCTTCGGCGGCTATCCGTGGTTCCACAAAAAGGAATGCTTCGACGCCGACTGTTTCCCGTGGTCGATGGATTTCTCCCCGCGCACCATGCTCTTAAAGGACAGCGTGCTCGCCGTCCTTCCCCTCAGGGAGTACGCCCACGCCGCGTACGAAAAAACCATATCGGAAGTTCCTGTGCTGGAGGGGGAGAACAGCGAGGAGAAACGCAGGCGGGAGATTTCCTATTTGAATATCAAATGGTTCATGCAGACACTGCTCGACCGCATGGACCGCACGAGCATGCACGCAGGGCTCGAGGCGCGCGTCCCGTTCGCCGACCACCGCATCGTGGAATACTTGTGGAACGTACCCTGGTCGATGAAATGCAAGGACGGCGTCGTCAAGGGACTGCTGCGCGCCGCCGCGGACGGACTGCTCCCCGGAGAGGTCCTGTACCGCAGAAAAAGCCCCTACCCAAAGACGTACGATCCCGCCTACGAAAATCTGCTGCGCACCGCGGTCGTGGAGACGCTCTCTGACACGCGCGCGCCGCTGCGGGAACTCGTCGACCTCGCCAAAGTGCTCGACTACATCAGCCAGCCCTCCGACTACGGCAGACCGTTCTACGGGCAGCTCATGGCAGGACCGCAGCTGCTCGCATACCTGCTGCAGGTCAATTACTGGCTGGAAACATATGCCGTGGAATTATTGATCTAGTACTTTTGGGAACACGACACTGAACCGTGTTCCCAGCCCCTCGCGGCTCACGATATCAAAATACCCCTGATGCCTGTCGATGATCCATTTCGCGATCGATAGTCCAAGCCCCGTTCCGCCCGTCCTGCTGTTGCGCACGAGATCGGCGCGGTAGAAACGGTCAAACGCGTGCACCACGTCCTGCTCCGACATTCCGATCCCGCTGTCCTGGATCCCGTAAAACGGCGATCCCTCCTTCCATGCGCCCACGCGTATCAGGATTTCCCCGCCCTGCTCTGTGTACTTTGCCGCGTTGTCGATCAGGATCCGCGCGGACTGTTTCAGCATGTCGCAGTCTCCGTACACCCTCACATTTCCCGCTTCCTCGAAACGGTATCTATGCTTTTCATCGATCATCAGCGACTCCTCGTAGACTTCCCTCATGATGCTGTTGAGCTCATGCTCCCGCATGTCGAGACTCTGGCGGTTGGAATCCCCCCTCGCCAGGAACAACAGCTGCTCCACAAGCTTCTGCATGTGGTTTGCCTCATTCTTGATCGCCTCGATCGACTCCTCGAGGATCGCCGCATCCTCCTTTCCCCACCGGTCCAGCATGTTGACATACCCCTGTATGACCGCGATCGGCGTGCGCAGCTCGTGGGAGGCATCCGACACAAACTGCGACTGCTGTTTGTAGGAAGCCCGTATGCGTTCGAGCAGTCCGTTCAGCGCGGTCTCAATGCCCTGCAGATCCTTGTCATGCATGTGGATCCCGTTTTCCATGGCATCCACTTTGAGGTTGGAGATCGCGTCCTCCAGGTTGTGATACTTTGTCTCGTCAAACGCCATCTCGCTGAGCTGCTGCGCCCTCGCCGCGATCTGGTTCAGGGGACGCAGCTGCCTGCGCACCTGCGCCGTCCCGGAGACCGCCAGCGTGACGAGATCAAGCCCCTGAAATGCGAGCAGCACGATCCCCCCTGCGCGCAGCAGACCGATCCATATACCGACCGGAACCTGATACAGCATCTGACCGCCGTTATCTGTCACCGTGTACACCATGTTCCACAGATCTGTGTGAAATGAGATCTCCCTGATATAAGAAAAGGAAAAGTCTCCTGCCATCTGCAGATCCATGCCGACCACAAACACGCCTGCGAGCAGGAGGAACACGGCGATGTCCATCCCGGCGTACGAAAAAAACGTACGCGCCATATTGTTCAGATTGATCTTTCTGGCGATGGAAGTCACCCGCACTGTGTCAAACGGTTTGTTTTTCAGCTCGGTCGATCGTCTCTGTCCGCTGTCTTTTTTATCTGATTTTTTATCTGATTTTTTATCTGATTCTTTATCTGTTTTTTTATCTGATTTCTTGTCTGATTTTTTATCTGATTTTTTTGTCTGATCGCTATTCATTTTTTTCATATTATCAGTTCTCATCTTTGATACAATACCCCACTCCGCGCACGGTCTGAATGATCTTCACCTGGTACACGTCATCAAGCTTACTCCGAAGATACCTGACATACACATCGATGATGTTCGTCTCCCCCATGTAGTCGTAGCCGCAGACCTTCTGGAGAAGTGTGTCCCTCGATATCACGATATTTTTGTTCTCGAGCAGCACTCTGAGCAGCTCGAACTCCCTGTGCGTCAGCTCCACCTGTTTCCCGTCGTAGGAAACCTCGTACCGCTGCACATCCATGCAGAGCCTGCCGACGCCAAGCCGGCTCCTGTTCTGCCCCGCCAAGCCGGCCGCGCCGCCGCGCTTCTTGAGCACCAGCCTGATGCGCGCGAGCAGCTCCTCTATGGCAAACGGTTTTGTCATGTAGTCGTCAGCCCCGCCGTCCAGCCCCGCAACCTTATCCATCACCTCGTCCCGCGCCGTCAGCATGATGACAGGAATGTCAGAATTTTTCCTGAGGCGCCGCAGCACTTCAAAACCGTTCAGCTCCGGGAGCATCACATCGAGCACCACGAGATCCGCCCTGCCGCTCTGCGCCTTCTCCAATCCTTCCCTGCCGTTTGCCGCCTTCATGACCTCATAGCCCTCATGCATGAGCTCCAGCTCGAGAAACCTTCCTATCTTTTCCTCATCCTCCACGATCAATACCGTCATCGCCATCACTGCCTCCTTCTCTGTTCCCTGTCGGCGCCCGCAGCCGCTCCAAACACCGGAAATCATGTTCGATATCCCCAATGCCGTCACAACATACACTGCCAGCCAATCCGCGGTTGTCCCCGGCCACGCAAGGAAGCAGGGGATACGCCCTCCCCTGCTCACCGCAAATCAGTCATTCTCGTCCTTCACCGCGCTGCTAAACTCGTTCCTGATGTTCTCTGCCGCATCTGCCGCGCTGTCCATCGCCTTGTTGAGGTCGAGATCAACGCTCCTGATGTCGGGTCCTGCAAACTGGTATCTCATGTTGAAGAACAGTCCGATCACCAGCAGCGGAACCACCACCCAGAATGCACAGAGCAGAAATACTACCAGCAGAGTGATCGGGATCCGAAAGATCTCGTTGTTGTCGCGCTCCACGCAGAAACTGTTGTTGTTGCCCTTCTCCAGCAGCCGCTGGCACCAACGCCCAAACCGTCTGAGATTGTCCGAAAAACTGGACTTGCAGTCCTTCTCATCAATGTCGATCTTCACCTTCTCTGTCTGCGTCGTGTAGCTGGAATGCTCCGGCCCGTGTACCTTGCCGCTCTGCTCCAGATAGATCATGGCATCGAGGATATCCCAGTTGCTGTTCTCCAGCGCCTGCTTTGCCTCCTCATAAGATACGTTTGCGTGCTCCCTTAATTTTTCTACCTTTTCAAAATTATCCATTTTTTCTCTCTCCTTCTTGATCGTCTAAGGAATTTTCAGAAATTACTTGTGACAAGTAATTGTCATGAGTAATTTCTGAACAGTTCCTTAGATATTGTATTGTCTGTGTCCTTCCGGTATGAAACTTCTCTGTACCTCTCAGCTGATGATAGTATCATAAACGAACAAAATTAAACTAAAATATTGAAAAGATTAAAAATAGATTAAACCTTGCTATTACAGCCATTAATAAATGATCTTCCCCCGCATTCACATTCTAACACATTTCTTTCCACAATGCACGTATGACTCCAAAATCTAATGGGAAAGCATAGTGGCCTAGATGCATCAAGCCACGGTACGTGGCTTTGACATCCGCAAAGCGGTTTTTGCATGGCTTTATGCTTGTAACAGGAAGCCGAAGGCTGAACTGTTACGGAAAAAGCCGGAGTGTGATCCGTTTGACATTTTTTCCGCCTGGTGGTAAGATGACAATAAACAATTCAATGGTCTTTGAGAGGAGTTTCACTATGTCCAAACAACAATTGATTGAAAATCTGGTTGCCACCGCTCCTGAAAATAAACTAGACATCATTCTCGCTTTTATTCAATTTGTACTGTACAACAACTGCGAAGCGAACAGCTCATTTCTAAGCGAGCCGAGCCTGTCTAAAGATTGGCTGAGAGAGGAGGAGGAGACTGCATGGCGGGATTTATAAGGGGCGATGTTGTTGTGCTTCCATTTCCATTTTCTGACTTGAGTTCATCCAAAAAACGTCCTGCCGTTATCATCTCTGCCCCCCAGGGCGATGACTATATCATGCTGCAGATTACATCTAAAAATGTCAAAGATCCTTACGCCATCCCACTATTACAATCGGATTTCTTATCAGGTTCCCTGCAACAGGACAGCAATATCCGCCCAAACAAAATATTTACGCTGGAGCAAAGCCTTATTCTATATAAAGTGGGACATTTGACCGAAAGCAAACGAAAAGAATGTATTGACAAAGTGTACTCTATCCTTAACGTACACTAGAGGAGCTTTTATGAAACTATACCTCGCCCCGATGGAGGGGATCACGACCTACATCTACAGAAACGCCTACGCGCACTATTTCGGCGGCATTGACAAGTATTTTACCCCGTTCATCTCCAGCAAGAAGATGAACCGGCGCGAGCTGAACGAAATCCTGCCGGAACACAACGAAGCCATCGAGGTCGTACCGCAGATCCTCACAAACCGCGCAGACGAATTTTTGCAGATCACAAACAAGATCGCCGAGTACGGCTACCAGACAGTAAACCTCAATCTCGGCTGTCCCTCCGGCACGGTCACTGCCAGAAAGCGCGGCGCCGGCTTTCTGAGCGTCCCTGATGAGCTGGATCACTTCTTATATGAAATATATGACAAATCCCCGATCCGGATCTCCATCAAGACAAGGATCGGGGTGGATTCGGTCGAAGAGTGGGAACATCTGCTTGCGCTCTACCAAAAGTACCCAGTCGCCGAGCTGATCATACACGCGCGCCTGCAGCGGGAGCAGTACCGGTTCACACCCCACAAGGAGGCATTCTCGGCTGCCGCCGCAGCCCTGCCGGACATCCCGCTCTGCTACAACGGGGATATCACTTCCGCAAAAAGCTATGCGGAACTCCTCGACGCTGTGCCCTCGACAGACTGCATCATGATCGGGCGCGGCATACTGCGGAATCCGGCGCTGACCGCACAGCTGAAAAAGACCGACGCCGCAAAACTGTTCACCAGGGAAAATCTCCGAGCCTTTCACGACGAGATCTTTGCCGGTTACGCTGCCCAGATGTCCGGGGAAACACCGACACTTTTCAAGATGAAAGATCTGTGGACTTACCTGAGCGAAAGCTTTGCAGCGTCGGAGAGATATCTCAAAAAAATACGCAAGGCATCCGACTATGCTGAGTACAGGGTCGCCGTCAGCAATCTGTTCCGCGCGTGTGAACTCGCCTGACGATACCAGTTGTACAGTTCCTTAGCCAGCCGCATGCCCTGTGCCATTGCCAAAACCTTCCTGCTACTCCGCCGACGACACACAGTTGTACATCAGCATCGCAATCGTCATCGGTCCCACACCGCCGGGAACCGGCGTGATGGCGCTTGTGTGCGGCGCCACTTTCTCGAAATCGACGTCCCCGCAGAGCTTGTTGTTCTCGTCCCTGTGGATCCCGACATCGATCACGACAGCGCCCTCCTTGATATAGGAGTCATCGACAAACTTCGGCTTTCCGACTGCCGCCACGAGGATATCTGCCTGTCTCGTGATCTCCCTGAGATCCTGCGTGCGGGAATGGCAGACCGTGACTGTGCCATTCTCCCGCAGCAAGAGCAGCGCCATCGGTTTGCCCACAATATTGCTGCGGCCGATCACAACGCAGTGTTTCCCGGCGATCTCCACGCCGGAGCGCTTTAGCAGCTGGATGATGCCAAGCGGCGTGCAGGACACATACCCCTTGCTGCCCACGCAGAGCGCCCCGACATTTTTCTCGTGAAACCCGTCGACATCCTTCTCAGGCGCGATCGTCTGGATCACTTTTCCCTCATCGATCTGCCCCGGAAGCGGAAGCTGGACCAGGATCCCGTTCACCCTGTCATCCGCGTTGAGCTTCTGCACCAGATCCAGGAGCTCCTGCTCCGTGGTCTCCTCCGGAAGCTCGTATGCCAGCGACTCGATCCCGATGTAGGCGCACGCCTTTTTCTTGTTGCCGACATACACGCTGGATGCCGGATCGCTGCCCACCTGGATCACTGCCAGACAGATCTGTTTGCCCTGCTCCTTTAACGCGGCGACCTTCTCCTTTAATTCGTCTTTTATTTCCTGTGAAATTTTCTTTCCGTCTATGATCTGATACATCTCTTGCTTCTCCTTTGGTTCTATCAACCTAACCCATTTAGGCACTGTCTGTCTCACACTACTCCATGCGCTTAAAATCAGATGCCGGGTGCTTGCACCATGGACACACAAAGTCCTCCGGCAGAACATCGCCCTCATAAATATATCCGCATACGGTACAGATAAATCCCTTCTTCTTCCCGGCGTCCGCAGGTGCTGTCTTGATATTTTTCTGGTAATAGCTGTAGGTCACAGAATCGTCCTCCGACAATACCGCCCCGTCCGTCACATCCGCCAGGAACAATGTATGCGTACCGAGGTCTGTGGCGGAGACCACTTTTGCCGAAATGTACGCGTTGGTCTCCTCCGCAAGATAGATCACCCCGTTTTCTGCCCGCTGATAGGTGATCGATTCCGTCTTGTCCACATTGGCACCGCTCTGGAATCCCCAGTGCTTATACGTCTCAAACTTTGACTGTTCCGTCAGGATCGACACGTTGAAGACGCCCGTCCGCTCGATCATGCCATGCGTATAATTATTCTTGTTCACTGCCACCACGATGCGGTTCGGCTCCGTTGTGACCTGTGAGACTGTGTTGACGATACACCCGTTGTCCTTATCGCCCTCCCTGGCTGTCAGCACAAACAGTCCATATGTTAAATTGAACATTGCTTTCTTGTCCATCCAAATCTCCTCCTATTTGATGTGTTCGATGTGATACCCTCCCGGAATCTCTTTGTTCCCGATACGCCGAGAGCCTATTGTGTTATTTTCTGCCGTTCGCCGCCTATGCATGACGGATATTGGTAAACTCCGAGATCTCCCGGTTCAGCGTCACCAGATCGTCCACGCACAAATCGTGTACACTGGTGTGCCCTGTCACCCTGGCAAAGCTCTTCAGCTCGGCGAGCGTCACATTGAAGTAGTTTGCCACCCGCTGTGCAGACTGATCCACTTTCAACCGCTCCCTCAGCTTTGGATCCTGCGTCGCGATCCCCACCGGGCAGTTGCCCGAGCCGCAGATCCGATACTGCTGGCATGCCGCCGCGATCAGCGCCGCACTTGCCACCGCGACAGCGTCTGCGCCCATCGCGAGCGCTTTTGCAATATCCGCGGACACGCGCAGACCGCCCGTGATCACAAGCGAGATGTCCGAGTGCACCGAATCGAGATATTTTCTCGCCCGGTACAGCGCATAGACTGTCGGAACGGTCGTCGCCTCGCGCAGGAACAGCGGGCTTGAGCCGGTCGCGCCACCCCTGCCGTCAACGGTGATAAAATCCGGTTCCGCATAGACACAGTACTCCAGATCCCGCTCGATCCTGCCCGCTGCGATCTTGATGCCGATCGGTCTGCCGTCGGAGCGGCTCCTCAGCATCGCCACCATGTCCTTTAGATCCTCTTTGGTGTTTAATTCCGGGAACTTGCTCGGACTCTGCACATCCTCGCCCTGCTTTTTCCCGCGCAGCGCGGCGATCTCCGCAGTCACCTTCTCCCCGGGGAGATGACCGCCCATACCCGGCTTTGTCCCCTGTCCGATCTTGATCTCGATCGCGTCTGCCATGCGCAGGTTTTCATCGGTCACACTATATTTATTGGGAATGTACTCAAAAATATACTTATACGAAGCTGCCCGCTCCTCGGGCAGTATGCCGCCCTCACCGCTGCACATTGCGGTCTTTGCCATCGCAGAGCCTTTCGCGAGCGCAACCTTGATCTCTTTTGAGAGCGCGCCGAAAGACATATGGGATACATAGACCGGACTTTCCAGGATCATCGGCTTTTTCGCGTGCTTTCCGATCACTGTCATCGTCGACACCGGGGCATCGTCATCCAAAGGCGGCGGATTGAGCTGCGCCCCGAGCAGCAGGATATCATCCCAGTTCGGCATTGCCATCTTTGTCCCCATCGAACCGCCGATGGTTTTCCCTGTCACTGCCATCTGGTGGATCTCCTCCATGTACCGGCAGGATCCGTCAACCCTGTAAAAGCGCTTGTCATAATCCAGATCCATGTCCGACTCCCCGGCTTTTTCCCCGGCTTCTCCCTCCGGTGCTGCGGGGATCTCTGTTTTGTCCTCCGCTGACTCCTCCCTGAACCTGGAGCCCGGCTGATGGCAGACCGGGCACTCCCCGGGCGCCGCATCGCCCTCATGTACATAACCGCATACCATGCAAACAAATTTCTTCATGCTCTTATCCTTTCTGGTATTCCACCAAAAACAACCTTCTGCACACAGCAGAACAGATGTCGTAATCATGTACATTCACTATAACACAAGTCCGACCGCGTTGCAAATCACAAACATTTCGTTTCCGCAAAAAAACGTCGGAAATTGCACGACACAGTCAATTTCCGACATCTTCTATTCAGCCCTCTTTGCGATCACCTTGTCGATCAGTCCGAATTCCAGCGCTTCCTGCGCGGACATATAGTTGTCCCGCTCTGTCGCAAGGGCGATCTCCTCCATAGTTTTTCCTGTATTCTCTGCCAGAATACGGTCCAGCCGCTGCCTGCTCTTCTGCATGTGGTCGGACATGATCTTGATATCCGTCGCCTGTCCCTGAACGCCGTTTCCGTGGATCGCAGGCTGGTGGATCATGATCTCCGCGTTGGCGAGGGCGATGCGCTTGCCTTTCGTCCCGCCCGCGAGCAGGAACGCGCCAAAGCTCGCCGCCAGCCCGACACAGATCGTCGACACGTCGCATCTGATGTACTGCATCGTGTCGTAGATGGCAAAACCTGCAGTGACCGACCCGCCCGGGCTGTTGATGTAGAGCTGGATATCTTTCTCCGGATCTTCCCCCTCCAGATGGAGCATCTGCGCCACGACCAGGCTCGCCGATGTATCGCTGACCTCCTCCCCCAGAAAGATGATCCGGTCCGAGAGCAGCCGGGAAAAAATATCATAGCTGCGCTCCCCCCTGCTGGTCTGTTCTATCACATATGGGATCGTACTCATGCCGCCATCATGCCTCCCATCCTGCTGATCCTGCACACCGCAGATGAAACGCCGCATAATTTCAGCTGTTTCGGATCAAAAATACCCCTTCTCCGGTATGTCTGCGGGGTACACTGGTACAGCCTGCCAAACGCGAGCGTAAACGCCTGCTGCGAATTGTAGTGCGCCTCGTAAGCGATCTCTATGATCGGCTCCCCGGTACTGACCAGCTTCTCTGCCGCCAGCGTGAGCCGCCTTCCCTGAATGTACTTGTAGATCGTACAGCCCGTCTCCTCCGCAAACGTGCGGGCGATATAGAACTTGGAATAATTCAGCGCCGCAGCGATCGTGTCCAGCGACAGATCCTCTCCCAGATGTTCCTCTATATAGGAAACAATCTTTCTGAAAACATTGTCTTCACCCATATACATACTCTCCTTCTTTCTCCATTTTCCACATTCATGAAATACCAGAACAGTTCCTGATAGCCGTCCGCTCCGGGGGACAAACGGATCAGGAGCGTAAAATCTCTGATCTCACGATATGTCTCAGTATACCATGAATCCATGAACCTGTCTGAATAGAAATTGCCCTTTTTTTAGGAGGCGTGTTTGAAGCTGACTCCGTCCTGCCAGCAGAAGACATATATGTGTTTTCCTAAGCTCATACATAGTTTAGAGTATACCATAGTGTGAGCGTCAACCCCATAACCAAAATTTTTTTAAGCCGTCCTACAAATCACCTTCTCGGATCTCCGTCAACGGCTGATCTGCCTGCGGCGGAATATGATACCGACCTCGAAAGAGCGTTATATATGGGACATCAGCCGGAATATCGCCAGCCTCATATTCACGAATAAAAGATTTGCCAAACTGTATATTATTACTTACCGCTACTGTCTGATGGCTTATACTTGCCAAAATTTCCCTTGTTATGATAAAAGGTAATCAACGAATAAATACACACAATTATAATCCAAAAACCAATTCCCAGAAAAAATACAAGATTGTTGTTTGGCACAGACAAAGCAAGCAAACACTGAATAATCCCAAAAGGTATTGCCGTGTACCCGGCAAATCTATGGGTTTTTTGCCAACATAGTTTATCTTTAAGAATCCAAGGCAATTTAAACCCAATCCGGCTGCGATAAGGCATTTGCGGCAAAAAATTTCCGACTAATACCATTAAGCCCCCCACGATAAGCGCAATGCCTTTCATACAATCCATTTGCATACCGCAATACCTAGCGATCGCGGCAAAATAGAAAAGAAAAATTCCAAGTCCAAAGAAGTTAATTACAGTTAGAGTACTATCATTTCTCACTTCATTGTCGTTTTTGGAGATTTTGTGAGGAAAAAAGGCTGCAATAGCTAACGCAAGCAAAATAACAAAACAAATCCCAATAAAAACCCAACGGGAAGGGCTTTGCATAAACAAAGGTATTTCGCTGGGAAGATATTTAAAACATAGGGCTGTCCCTATAATGAATATAATCAAGAATATCATATTCAGACTTCTATATCGTTTCATTCTCGTTTCCCTCTTTTCCTGTGGATCTATTTGTATCAAAAAACTCCAAAAATGCGCCCAAAGTTGTTTGCAATACAGAAGCATTAAGGGAATAAGTGACGGACATCCCCGTCCGTTCGCTTGTCACTAACCCTGCTTCTTTCAAAATATCAAGGTGTTTTGATATGGCAGGCTTTGAAATCATAAAGTTTTCAGAAATTTCCTTGGCAGTCATATCACCATTTGCGAGCAGCTTTAGAATCTGTCGTCTGGTATCATCAGATAGCGCTTTGAATACAGTAGCCATCTAAACAAATCTCCTTTCCACATAAAACTGTATTCATTATTTCCTGTGTGCAAATTGATGGTAAATCAAATACGGAACAGGTGTAAGCAGCAGGAGAAAATACTTACTTGCATACCAGCCTGCTTCTCCATTCACATCAAAATGGAAAGGTATCTTGTCTGGAAGGAAAAATGTTGTCACAAACAATATGACAAAAGTTCCAATCAATAATACCGCAGAGATCATTTTCTTTTTACTCATAGCTTCTTCCTCCTTTTGATTGATAGACATATTTTGAAAGATTACTCTTGATGAGACGCAATTCCTTTACATACAAGTAAAATTATAATACATACACTGCACAATAGAAAGGTTATAATGCCTCTGGCAGCGAATCCGTTCTGAAGCATTTTTGATATCACAAAGAAATACCCTATTGAGATTGCGATACAAAGCAAAATAGACAAAACCACATTAACATTTTGCTTGATTGCTTCTGTTTCATTTGTCCATTCCAATTTTGGACGTTTCATGTCGATAAATACTCCGATCAAGTTCCACAACGCTGCAAATAGTATGCCAATGAAAGAGATTACTCCAATCTGGATAAAACCATAGTTAAAATAAACCTTGAATATTTGCTCATGTGAGATAAAGAAGTAAAAGAAGTGTAAAAAATTTTGCCGTTCCCTGTCCGGCTGACTGCCGGACGG